>ERZ506358.372-NODE-372-length-6085-cov-3.25323_pt1 | contig 6085 bp, 4 predicted proteins | sample MGYA00513061_ERZ506358 | MGnify/ENA metagenome assembly ERZ506358 | reverse complement strand
TTTACCGGAGATCTGGATAATTCCAACCGTGTTATTGACCGTATTCTGGATGAAGCCGGGCCTGAATGGTGGATGGTCTTTGGCTACCTGGCTGCAATGGTTGATAAGAAGGCGCGCAGCAACGCTTAATATTATCTTTCTGGTAAGACTTAAGAATCTGCTCCGGCATTGGCCGGGAAACCGCTGTTTTGGGAAATAACACAGCTCTATACCAAAGGTCGGTTTTGATGCCATATATCAAAACCGCCTTTTTCTATTGCGCAATAGAGGAGGTTTTTCATGACTAACAAAACTACTGAAAATCATTCCATTCCTGTAAGGCTTACCGATCTTCTGCATTTTAAAAGCCTTTCCAACCCGTCTCTTTCTCTGGATGGAACACGCGCTGCATTCATGACTCATCAGTGCAGCCGGACCCAGGATGGATATGATTCTAATCTTTGGATATATGATTTAAGCCGCAGCCGTACCATTCAGGTGACCTCCGGCAATAAAAAACAGGTTTTCTGCTGGGCACCGGACGGCTCGCTTCTCTATGCCACGCCCGACGCCGAAACCCACTTTACTAAAGTGAATCCTGAAGGCAGCCTCAGCCCGGCCTTTAGCATACCCATACGGGTCAAGGCTATTCAGCCCGTAACGGATGCTCTATGGCTTGTGGAAGCTGCCAGCTTTGTAAATGAAGAAGCCAAGGGACTGCTGACGGAAAAAATCTGTGTGGTTCTGGAGGAACTTCCTGCCCATTTCAACGGTGTGGGATACACCTCCGGCAGCCGCAACAGCCTGTATTTGTTTAACCAGTTCACTGGCTCTCTCCGGCAGATTACGCCTCCCCGCTTTGAAACAATGGGCTACACTCTGTGCATGAAGGAACAAAAAATTGTATGTCATGGACATGAATATACAGATGTCCGCGGAATCAGAGGAAGCGTCTATCTGTATGACATTCCCGCCGAAACTGGCAGCATTGTTGTGAAGCCCAATATCTACCGGATTTACTATGCCGCCATGACAGGCCAGAATCTGCTGTTTGCCGGTACAAAAGGAAACCATGACAGCAATGAAAATCCCATCTTCTATACACTTAACCTTTCCAGCAATGAAGTTTCTGAGCTTTGCTATCCTGACCATTATATAGGCGGGCTGGGCATCGGCTCCGACTGCCGCTATGGAACCGGCACCACCAGTCTGTGCTCTGGAGACAGCATATACTTCACCTCCGCACATTTTGAATCCAGTCACCTGTTTCAGGTGACATCCGACGGCAGCTTCCGCCAAATCAGCCGCCGGGAAGGATCCATAGACTGCTTTGACATAAAGGGTGATAAAGCTGTTTTCGTAGGAATGCGGGACATGGGCCTGCAGGAGCTGTATACGCTTAATCTGGTCACGGGTCAGGAAACCAGACTTACAAATTTCAACCGGGACTATGCAGACAGCCACAGGATTTGCCCGCCCGTTCCCTGCTACTTTAAAAATCATGATAATATGACCATAACCGGCTGGGTGATTCCCCCTGCCAATTATGATGTAAACCGTACTTACCCTGCTATTCTGGACATCCATGGCGGTCCCAAGGCCTGCTATGGTATGGTTTTCTACCATGAGATGCAGCTCTGGGCCAATGAGGGTTACTTTGTATTCTTCTGTAATCCCAGGGGAAGCGACGGCCACGGGGATGCCTATTCTACAATCTCCGGCATCAACGGAACCCTGGACTATGATGACCTGATGCAATTTACGGACCATGTTTTGGACATATATCCCCAAATTGACCGGACCCGGGTCGGTGTCACCGGCGGCTCCTATGGAGGCTTCCTGACCAATTGGATTGCAGGCCATACAGACCGGTTTGCTGCAGCGGCCAGCCAGCGCAGTATCGGTGACTGGATGGTGCATTATGCTGCCTGTGACAGTGGCTTCTGGGTCACCAGCGAGCAGTTTCCCCCATCACCGCTGTATGACGCCAAAAACGCCTGGGAGCATTCCCCTGGGAAATATGCTATGAACATTAAAACTCCTATGCTCTTTATCCATTCTGATGAAGACCGCCGCTGCCCTCTGAGTGAAATGATGCCGGTTTATACCGGAGCAATACTGGCAGGCATACCCGTGCGTATGTGCCTGTTCCATGGAGAAAACCATGAACTGTCCCGTGCCGGCAAGCCCCGCTGCCGCATGAAACGCCTGGCAGAGATTACGAACTGGATGGACAAATACCTGAAAGGAGAACGTATGGAATGAAGCATCCTGAACTACTAAGTCTGCACAGCGTATCGGATCTGCGGATCTCTCCCGGAACAAGCCGCTGCGCGTTCCTTGTCCACACTCCCTGTGAAGCAGAAAATAATTATGAAACCCATCTGTATGTCAGTGATTTTACCGTGTCTTATCCCATTGGGATGTCCGGCATTACCAGCTTTGCCTGGGTAGATGATGCTGCACTGGCGGTTGGGCGTCCCAGCGCAGATAGTACACAATTCGCGCTTTTGTCCCTGAAGGACGGTTCGGAAGGAACCGTCTGGAACATCCCCTTTGACGCCAGAATTGAAGGATGGGTTTTGGGACAGCTTCTCATCTCAGCCCGCCGCCCAATTACCGAGGAAAAGGCTCAGGAGGATGGATCGTGGACAATCCTGGATGAACTTCCCATTTGGGAGGACGGCGAGGGATACCGTGCCAAAATCCGGCGTCAGCTTTTTCTTTGTTCCTACGGCGGCCAGCCTATACGTATTTCTCCTGAGGAGATGGATGTCCGTATTGTATCAGCACATTCAAACGGTCTGGCCTATGCCGGATATATCCCCGGGAACCATGGGAGGATCGTCAATGAGATCCGCTATTGGGCCGGAGAAGACCGGTTACTCCGCAGGAACTGCGGTGATATCAGACATCTTGCCCTGGGCAGCAATTATGCTTTTATCTATGCTCTTGATATTGAGCGTGAGACAGACTCTGCTCCCGCCCTGATACAGGTTTCCCTGGACACCGGCAAAGCTGATCCCCTGTATGTTTCCGGAATTGCGGTTGGCAATTACATTGTTTCCGATATCGGCCTGCAGGGGAAAATTCTATGCGCAGATGGTGATGCTCTCTATTTTGCCGCCACAAAGGAAGGCTCCTCCCAGATTTATAAACTGTCTGCCTCAGGCGAACCGCTATGCCTGACCCTTGACCCAGGCAGTATTGAACAGCTGGACGTTCGGGCAGGACGGATTGTTTTTGCTGGTTTGCGCAGGGGCTCCTGTCAGGAGGTCTACGTCCTGGAGGATGGGGAACAAATGATTTCACACCTACACGGTAATGACACGCTTCCTTTTTACCCTATGGTGGAAATTCCCTGCCATGGTATTCAGGGCTGGGCTCTTCGGGAAGAAACAGAGGAAAAGACTTGCCCGGCGGTTATATTTCTTCATGATGGTCCTCAGCAGGCATTTGGTAAAGTGTACCACTTTGGTATGCAGCTGCTTGCCCAAAACGGCTATGTTGTGCTGTTTGCCAACCTGCCCGGCAGCATGGGCTATGGCAAAGATTTTTCCATGCTGGACGGACACTGGGGAGACGATGACTGCAACGGTCTTATCCGTTTCCTGGACGCTGCTCTGGATGCCTGCCCTGAGATCGATCCCAGCCGTCTGGCTGTGATTGGCACCGGCTACGGAGCTTATCTGGCTGCGGCTGCCACGGGAAAATGTAACCGCTTCGGAGCCGCAATCTGTGATGGGGTCATTTCCAACTGTGTTTCTATGGTATCCACCAGTGATCATGGCATTGCCTTTGCCGAAAAACAGATGAAAGCCTGTGCTTTTAAGCAAACCGGGGAACTGTGGAAACGTTCTCCTCTCAGCCGCATCGCTTCCATGAAAACGCCCACTTTGCTGCTTCACGGTGAGAACGACCGCAGCAGCCATCTTTCCCAGGGACAGATGCTCTTCACCGCGCTAAAGATTCATGGCGTGCCGGCCAGATTATGTGTATTCCCCGGAGAAAACCACAGCCTTGCAAGCAAGGGAACACCTCTGGCCCGTGACCGTTATCACACCGAAATCCTTCGGTGGCTGAAAATGTATCTATAAAAAAATATCCGGACCACACCGGATAAATTGAATCTTAATTAATAAGAAAGGGCAGGTAAGAATGGCTATGCTGCTGATTAAAAACGGACTTATTCATAATGCGGTCGACCGGAATCCTTTTATCGCTGATATTCTGGTGGATAACAAAAAAATCGTGAAAATTGAGCCGGACATGTTCTGGGATGGTGCAGAAGTATACGATGCGGCAGGATCTGAGATATATCCAGGCTTTGTAGAAGCCCATGCCCATACCGGTTTGTCCGGCTATGGCATTGGCTACGAAGGACATGACTATAATGAACTGGGAGATATTATTTCTCCACAGCTTCGCGCCATTGATGGAATTGAACCCAGGGATGAAACCTTGCTGGAGGCGCGAAATGCAGGTGTAACAACCCTCTGCGTAGGCCCTGGCAGTGCAAATGTTCTGGGCGGTACCTTTGCTGCCATCAAACCCGTTGGGTGCAGGGTGGAGCAGATGTGTCTTAAAAAAGAAGCTGCCATGAAGTGTGCCTTTGGTGAGAATCCAAAGCGTAACTACAAGGAGAAAGGGAACTCCAGCCGCATGACCACTGCTGCCCGCCTGCGTGATGTTCTTTTCAGGGCCAGGGAATATGAGGCAAAACTGGCTAGTGCCGGCGATCATATAGCAGACCGTCCCCCCTTTGATATGAAACTCCAGGCCATGCTGCCGGTGCTCCGGAAAGAAATCCCGCTGAAGGCCCACGCCCACCAGGCAAATGACTTTTTTACCGCTCTTCGTATCGCCAGGGAGTTTGATGTCGATATTACACTGGAACATGTCACGGAAGGGCACCTGGTCGCAGAAGAACTGGCAAAGGAAAACGTAATGCTGGCTGTGGGACCCACGCTGGGCCATGCAAACAAGTTTGAGCTGAGAAACAAAACCTGGGACACGCCTGGCGTACTGGCGGCCCGGGGCTGCCATGTTTCCATCATTACTGATGCTCCCTTTATCCCTCAGCAGTATCTTGCTCTCTGCGCAGGCCTGGCGGTCAAGGCTGGGATGGATGAGTTTGAAGCTCTGAAAGCCATAACCATTCATCCCGCTGAGCATATTGGTGTGGCTCACCGGGTAGGCTCCCTGGAAGCGGGTAAAGATGCGGATATTGTGGTGACCGACGGAAATCCCTTTGATATCCAAACCAATATCCTTTCTGTATTTATTGATGGAAGGCAGGTGTTTTCCTGTAGGAGATAGCATTGCTGTGATACTGTCTTTCCTTCAGGCACAGACATTTCTGCTGCATATAAAAAATCCAGAGACAGTCCTCAAAAGGGGTAACGTCTCTGGATTTCGTTTCTTTAATCTTTTAATCATCTCTCATCCTGCCCGGCATCACGATACACCTTAATGGCCTCCGTAATATTAGACGCTGAACCGTCCTGTATAAATCTGGAAAGCTGTACCAGTTTCTCCGGCTGCAGGAACTCCCTGCCCAGGTACGGGCCGTAGGTATCTGTAATACGTATATTCTGCTCCTTGATACTGCCCTCCAGGCTGCGCAGATCCGCAGAAACCTGGTCCAGTTCCTGCTTAAGCCTGTCCAGATTTTCCTTGTGGCTGGCTATGATTTCATCTGAAATAATGGTTTTGGTCACATTTTCAAAGGTGCTCAAAGCATCCTTTTTTCTGGAAGCGATTTCCGACAGCTCCTGCTCCACACAGGCAATCTCATCGTCATATTTTTCAAGGTCATATATATCCTCGTTGCCGTCTCTTTGAATGGTTTTGGTAATAACCTTTATCTTCTTCTGATTGGACCTCAGGACGTTGCGGATATCCCGTCCCCTCTTGAGAGTGTCCTGGTGACGAAGCCTGGTCTTGTTTCCAATCATCACATAAACCCCGCCGAACAAAAGGACATCCGCAAAATACACAGCCGCCAGATACCAGATAACCCTCTGAGGAATCAGGAAATAGATGCCGCAGGGAATCCCCAAAAAGAAGATAGATCGGAAGAGCACACGTCTGAACTCCAGTCACG
>ERZ506358.358-NODE-358-length-6262-cov-4.4366_pt1 | contig 6262 bp, 5 predicted proteins | sample MGYA00513061_ERZ506358 | MGnify/ENA metagenome assembly ERZ506358 | reverse complement strand
AGATTCTATGCCAACAATAAACCGGAAACCATCTATGGGACCTGGGAGCTTTCCTTCACCCTCACCCCTCTGGAAGCCAGAACGATCTCTCTGGACGGGGGCGACGGCTCGGACTTCCACACGCTGAACATCAGCCCTATTGGCCTAGTTTTGGAAGGCGGTCCAGACAGTTTCCCCCAGGCCACGGAGGCAGAACTGATTTTTGCCGACGGGCATACCGAGTCGGTGGAACAGGGCTCCGGTGCAGGGGGTACGGGGTGGACCATCAGCAGCTGGTACTTCTCAGAGCCGATATCCCCAGACGAAATCGTCCGTGTGGAGCTGCCCTGCTGGACTATCACACTGCCCAGCAAAAACCAGGGAAGCGTGACGCGGAAATAAAAACCACTTTTCTTTCCACCAGGGCCGGTTCACTTGCGAACCGGCCCTTCACGGCCTACGCATGAAAAAACAAAACAGTAGTGCAAATGGAAAAAGCATGGTATCTTAACTCCAGAGGGAGTTGAAATATATGTTTGCAGAACATTTTGAAGGCCTGACCGACACACGGCAGGCAGGAAAAATAAAGCATGATTTTTTGGAAATCGTGGTAATGACAGTTTGCGCAGTAATCGCCGGGTGTGAAGTCTGGGAGGATATAGCAGATTATTGCCGCGTAAAGCAGGACTGGTTCAAAGAAACCCTTCACATGAAACTTGAAAACGGCGTGCCGTCACATGATACCATGCAGCGAGTGTGGGGGATGATCGAACCGGAAGAATTTGAAAGCTGTTTTCGGTCTTGGGTGTCCAGTGTGTGCAGAACAACCGAAGGAGAGATCATCAGCATTGACGGTAAAACATTGAGAAGAAGTGGAAGCGCGCAAAAATCACCGCTTCACATGGTAAGCGCATGGGCAAATCAAAGTCAACTTGTGCTGGGACAGGTAAGCACAGATGAAAAATCGAACGAGATCACCGCTGTGCCGCAGCTTCTGGATGCTCTTGATATGAAAGGCTGCATTGTCACAGCCGATGCGATGAGCTGTCAAAAAGTAATTACCGCGAAGCTGGCAGAAAAAGAAGCGGACTATGTGCTTGGGCTGAAAGACAACCAGCCGAACCTGAAAAAGGATGTGAAAGAGTTCTTTGACGATGCTTTGATGTATCCCAAAAAGTTTCCAGAGGTGCAGCATTTTCATACAGCAGATAAGGGTCATGGCCGGATCGAAGTGAGGGACTATTATCTGACAGACGACCTCGAGTGGATGCTGGACAAAGAGAATTGGACTTCGTTAAACGGATTGGGCATGGTTGTTTCAACGGTGACCATTGGAGAAACCACAACGCAGGAAAAAAGATATTACATTTCGTCCTTAAAAGATGTGAAAACATTTGCCAAAGCTGTAAGAGCACACTGGGGTGTTGAAAATTCGCTTCACTGGTGCTTGGATATGACTTTTCACGAAGATTACAGTCGAATGCGAAAAGACCACACCGCAGAAAACATGGCAGTTGTGCGGCACATTGCGCTGGATGTTTTGAAATTGCATCCGGCTAAAATGAGTGTTGCGCGAAAAAAGCGTCGTTGTTCTTATGATGATGCTTTTCTTGCTGAGGTCCTTTGCTCTTTTCATGCGTAGGCCGTGTTATCCCCCCGGGTAGAGAAATCCCTCTGCCTTCAATTCAGCCAGCACCCGGCGGTAGCTGTCCTCGTCGGGACAGCGCAGGGTGTGAAGGTGGACTCCCCCGGATGGACGCAGGCCACGGTACGCACCAGCCCGGTGGTCTGCTTGAGCAGTACGTACCCCCGCGGGGTGGCGGCGATGTCCAGCCCTGCCGCCCGCAGCAGGGCCACGTCCCCCACAATGATCTGGCGGCTGACGGAGAATTCCCGGGCCAGGGCGGCGGCACTCACCGGCGCTTTGGCCTCCTCTAAAATATGTGTGATTGTCTTTCTTCTGTGTGCAGCGTCCATGGCCGCACCTCCTGTCTGTTTGGTTGTCATGACAGGAGTGTACCACATCCCATCTGCGCGGGTAAGGTTGACTTTCCCGCTTTCTTCCTTTAAAGTTAAAGTATCCAAGATTCGGACCGTGCGGTTCCCCGCCTGCCGCCACCCCCACGCAAGGGAAGAGAGGAGATCGTCTATGAAAAAACGCCACTTGTTTGCCGGAATTCTGGCCTGCGCGCTGACCCTGACCCTCGCTGCCTGCGGTCTGTCCGGAGCGGACGTGACCACCTATATTCAGGGGGAACTGGACTGCACCTACAAAGGCCAGTACAGCCAGGAATATCTGGACCTGGTGGACGGCATGACGGAGGAGGACGCCAAGCAGCAGTATGAGGACAACGCCCAGGCCGAGGCCCAGCGTCTGCTGAACTATCTGGAGGTCTTTTACCCCAATGACGAGGTCAACGAGCGGGCCACCCAGCTGGTCAAGGACATCTATGCCAAGGCCCAGTACTCCGTGGGTGAGGGCAACAAGCTCCAGGGCGGAGACTTTGCCGTGGAGGTCATCCTCTCTCCCATCGAGGTGTTCCATCTGATCCCTGATGAGACGTACGCCGAGATCTGGAGTCAGGTATGCGCGGACAACGGCACCACCCCCGACGAGGCCAGCACCCTGAGCGAGGCGGCCTATCAGGAACTGGACGCGGAGTACGCCCTGCGCATGATCGAGAAGGTGGAGCAGGTCCTGCCCCAGGCCACCTACGGCCAGGACCAGTCGGTAATGCTCCAGCTGAAGCTGGACGGGGACTACTACTCCCTGGTGTCCAGCGGCTGGACCACGCTGGACGACATGGTCCTCGACTACACCGGAGACTACATGTAACCGCCCCCGCTCTTCCCTTTTGCGGTTTCCGCCTTGACTTTTCCAGCCGAAATTTATACAATAAACGGTACGAGTTTTCCAAGCCCGATCTTATAGAAAAGGACTGATTTTGATATGGCTCAGAATAACAAGAAGCAAGTGGAGCAGATCACCGATATGGAGGTGGACTTCGCCCAGTGGTACACCGACGTGTGCAAGAAGGCGGAGCTCATTGACTACTCCTCCATCAAGGGCGTGTTCATCTACCGTCCCTACGGCTACGCCATCTGGGAGAACATCCAGGCGGAGCTGGACAAGCGGTTTAAGGAGACCGGCCACGAGAACGTGTACCTGCCCATGCTGATCCCTGAGAGCCTGCTGCAGAAGGAGAAGGACCACGTGGAGGGCTTTGCCCCCGAGTGCGCCTGGGTGACCTACGGCGGCAGCGAGAAGCTGGAGGAGCGCTACTGCATCCGTCCCACCTCTGAGACCCTGTTCTGCGAGCACTACAAGAGCATCATCCACTCCCACCGTGACCTGCCCAAGCTGTACAACCAGTGGTGCAGCGTGCTGCGCTGGGAGAAGACCAGCCGTCCCTTCCTGCGCCACCGTGAGTTCCTGTGGCAGGAGGGCCACACCATGCACGCCACCGAGGAGGAGGCGCGCCAGGAGACCCAGCAGATGCTCAACATCTACGCCGACTTCCTGGAGAATGTGCTGGCCATGCCCGTGGTCAAGGGCCGCAAGACCGACAAGGAGAAGTTCAACGGCGCCGAGGAGACCTACACCGTGGAGTGCATGATGCATGACAAGAAGGCTCTCCAGTCCGGCACCAGCCACTACTTTGGCGACGGCTTCGCCCGCGCCTTTGACATCACCTTCACCGGCAAGGACAACCAGCTCCACTACCCCCATCAGACCTCCTGGGGCGTGTCCACCCGTATGATCGGCGGCATCATCATGACCCACGGCGACAACAACGGCCTGGTGCTGCCCCCCCGCATCGCCCCCATCCAGGCCATGGTCATCCCCGTGGCCCAGCACAAAGAGGGCGTGCTGGACGCCGCCACCGACCTGCTCAACCGTCTGAAGGCCGCCGGCATCCGTGCCAGCATGGACGCCTCCGACCAGTCCATGGGCTGGAAGGCCGCCCAGTATGAGATGAAGGGCGTGCCCCTGCGCGTGGAGATCGGCCCCAAGGATATGGAGAAGGGCCAGTGCTGCATCTGCCGCCGGGACTCCGGCGAGAAGATCTTCGTGCCTCTCAGCGAGCTGGAGACCACCGTGCCCCAGCTGCTGGACGCCGTCCACGACGGCCTCTACCAGCGGGCCAAGAAGAACCTGGAGGACCACACCCGCGTGTGCCTGTCTCTGGACGAGGTGAAGGAGTTTATGGAGACCGAGGGCGGCTTTGCCAAGACCATGTGGTGCGGCGATCTGGAGTGCGAGCTGAAGATGAAGGAGCAGGCCGGCGTCACCTCCCGGTGCATGCCTTTGGAGCAGGAGAAGGTGTCCGACACCTGCGTGTGCTGCGGCAAGCCCGCCAAGCACATGATCCTGTGGGGCGTGGCCTACTGATCCCTTTATTTCCCGATGATTTCCCCCGTCCCGGGCCTTTTGCCGGGGCGGGGGAATTTTGTTTCCGACCATCCCCACCGAAGCGCCCGCACAAATGTAAACTTTCTGTGTACTTTTCACAAAGTTCAGCAACTTCCACAGATTGCTCTGGCTTTTGTCCACTTTTTCCTGTATAATAAATCCACATAAAGGCCCCGCGTTCCGTTCCCCTTCGGCACGCAGGGCTTCCTTGCGCCCTGTGAGACGCCGGGGCCGAGAGGAGGTCTGAACCGCGTCTGTTGTCGGAGAGAGAACTTTACCATTTAAGAAAGTGAGTGTGTTGTCATGCTTGATATGATCATCAATGAGATCAGCAACATCATGTACTCCTACCTGCTGATCATCCTGCTGCTGGCAGTAGGCCTGTACTTCACCTTCCGCACCAAGTTCATCCAGTTCCGTATGTTCGCCGAGTCCATCCGCGTGGTGGGCGAGAAGCCGGACAAGGCCGGCTCCATCTCCTCCTTCCAGGCTCTGATGGTGTCCACCGCCTCCCGCGTTGGCACCGGCAACATCATCGGCATCTCCACCGCCATCTGCCTGGGCGGCTTCGGCGCCGTGTTCTGGATGTGGGTCATCGCCATCATCGGCGGCGCTTCCGCCTTCATCGAGTCCACCCTGGCTCAGATCTACAAGCGCCGCAACCCCGAGACCGGCGAGAGCTACGGCGGCCCCTCCTACTACATCGAGGCTGCCCTCCACTCCCGCCCCCTGGCCGTCATCTTCGCCGTGGCCCTGATCCTCACCTACGCCGGCGGCTTCAACATGCTGGCCTCCTACAACCTGCAGTCCACCTTCAGCGGCTACTCCTTCTATAACGCAGAGAGCACCCCCTGGATCATCGGCGCCATTCTGGCGGTCCTGGTGGGCTACTGCGTCATGGGCGGCGGCAAGCGCATCATTAAGTTCACCTCCACCCTGGTGCCCTTCATGGGCGGCCTGTACGTGCTGGTGTCCCTGGTGGTGCTGGTGATGAACATCGGCAACCTGCCCTATGTGTTCGGCCGCATCTTCTCCGAGGCCTTTGACTTCCAGGCCATCTTCTCCGGCTTTGCCGGCTCCGCCATGATGTACGGCATCAAGCGCGGTCTGTACTCCAACGAGGCCGGTGTGGGCTCTGCTCCCAACGCCGCCGCCTCCGCCAACGTCAGCCACCCCGTTAAGCAGGGCCTGGTGCAGATGCTCTCCGTGTTCATCGACACCCTGCTCATCTGCTCCGCCACCGCCTTCATGCTGCTGTGCTCCGGCGTGGAGCCCACCGCCGAGCTGGAGGGCGCTCCCTATGTTCAGGCTGCCCTGTCCGCCACCTTCGGCCCCATCGGCCCCATCTTCATCACCGTGGCCATGGTGCTCTTTGCCTTCACCACCCTGATCGGCAACCTGTACTATGTGGATAACTGCCTTTCCTACATTGTGAAGAAGGTCCCCGCCAAGGAGTTTATGATCCTCTTCCGCATCGACGCCATGATCCTCATCTTCATCGGCGCCGGCATGCGGATCAGCACCGTGTGGAACCTGGCCGACGTGCTCATGGGCATTATGGCTATCCTGAACCTGCCTGTCATCGTCATCCTGGCCCGTCCCGCCCTGGCTGCTCTCAAGGACTACACCACCCAGAAGAAGCAGGGCAAGAACCCGGTCTTCAAGGCTGCCAGCATCGGCCTGAAGGAAAAGACCGACTACTGGAACTAATTTGTCCCTACCAAACGCCGCGGAGCATCTCCGCGGCGTTTTTTATTGCAGGAACCCCAGACAGACATAAGTTGGACACAGGCGGGGTGTATTTTAAATTCAGAAAGACCTGCTAATGAAAGTCAAGTAGGAATTTCAAGATTTTAAGTCAGAAAAAAG
>ERZ506358.356-NODE-356-length-6283-cov-8.29143_pt1 | contig 6283 bp, 6 predicted proteins | sample MGYA00513061_ERZ506358 | MGnify/ENA metagenome assembly ERZ506358 | reverse complement strand
AGAATGAATGTACCGCCGATTTCAGAATAGGCGTACCGTTCGAGCAGAATTTGCAAAAAAGGGAAGAAAAGAGGAATTTCATCTGACAGAGGAAATGGAACAGCAGATCGATTTTGTCACGGAGACGACAATCAGCGAATTCGTGGCATCCATCAACGGACTGCGGGATGAAAAGACGATGAAGCGTCTGACGATCAAATCCATCACCGAAGAGCTTCTGGCAGAAGGGTATCTGGAGCAGAAGTTCTGGAACGGATACAGCAGAACCTTTCTGACAGAAAAAGGAGAAGCGCTCGGCATCCGGGCAGAAGAGAGGGAAAGTCAGAACGGAAATCTGTACGATGTCTTTTTATACGGGGAAAAAGCTCAGAGGTATGTGGTAGAGTTATTAAAAAGAAACACTACAGCGGACTGATCCCGGCAAATCCGTTCCAGATACAGGACAGTGTAAATAAAATTCCAAAAATGGAAGTAAAATATAAAAATAACAGTTTCCCAGTATTGTGAGACTCACTGCTGCAGATGCCAGGAATGGAGCGGTATTTTCGAAGCAGGAGCACAATTCCAAGGATGACGAGCAGATTGGTGATCACATTGTACAGGATATTTCCACTGTTTTGCGGCATCAGTCCGGCAAGCCAGGGCAGCATATCTCCCAGGATCAGATTGTTGGAAATATGCAGAAGGAGACTGTACCAGATCGAGTATTCCATAGCGATATATCCAAGGATCAGTCCGGCAGCCAGTGCGAATGGAATCTGTGCGAAGTTTCCATGCATCAGAGCAAAGGCAAGTGAGGAGGCCAAAAGTGCGAACCACTTGCCGAAAGGCTCCAATGTCTTTAAAACAGCACCGCGGAAAATGAATTCCTCGATCAGCGGAGCAGCAAATCCGGAGTAGAGAAGCATAGAGATCGTAACAGAGCCTCCCGTAGCAGCTTCCAGAGAACGCGCAAATGTAAAACCGAAGTGCTGTGCTCCCATTTCCATAAGCACATAAAGAACGGAAGAAGCGTTCTGCGCGATCATGAAAATTCCAAAAAAGCCAAGAAATTTTCCCGGGCTCATATGGGAATGTACCGGAAAAATCTGCGTACGGAAAAAAGAAGGTCTGCGCCATATGACAAAGATTCCGAGACAGAGAAAACCGGAGATCAGATACCAGACAGCTCCGTCATTAAAATTTTCATCAGCCGGAAACAGCCGATACATGGTCATCATAATAAAAATCGTGAGTTGGCTGAACAAAATCTTATAAAGAAAAATCATGCCGTTTGTCTTATTGAATTCACGTCGAATCCATTGTTTTTGAAATCTATCCATACATACCATCCTGTTAAATAAAATTACTTGTTCTTTATCATATCATGAATTTTTTCTTCAGACAGTAAGTTCACAAAAAGTTCTTTTGATTTTTTACAAAATTCTACTTGAAAATAATTATCAATTATGATAGCATCTCTATGTTAGTTAAAACTATCTTGAAATAGACAATAGAAACTTTCAGAGGAAATGGGAAAGGAAGGGAATATGAAAAAGAATCCATTGAAAATGTTATGGCTGGCAGCAGCGTTTTTATGTCTTGGAATCGGAGCAGTGGGAGTGATCCTGCCGATTTTGCCGACAACTCCATTCTTGCTGGTGGCATCTTTTTGTTTTGCAAGAGGATCGGAAAGATTTTACAAGTGGTTTATGGGGACGAAGCTTTACAAAAATCATCTGGACAGCTTTGTAAAGGAGCGTGCCATGACATTAAAGACAAAGCTGTGTATTCTGCTTCCGGCATCCGCAATGCTGATGTGTGCATTTTTTATGATGAGCAATCTGCCGGGGCGTATTTTTATTCTTCTGTTGATTCTTTTTAAATATGTATATTTCTTTACAAAAATTAAGACGATCAGAATTGAGGCGGCTTAAATGAAAGACATAAAAAAGAGTCAGCAAGTGGAGGATAAACGGGAAAAAGAAAAGCAGATCGTGGATCTGATGATCCACCTTTATTGCCGGAAAAAACATAAAACTGTGGAAAAACATCATGGATTGTGCGAGGAGTGTGAAAAACTCAGAGACTATGCCGCAATGCGTGTGGATAAATGTCCGTTTATGGAGACAAAGACATTCTGCAGTAACTGCAGAGTACATTGTTACAAGCCGCAGATGAGAGAAGAAATTCGAAATGTGATGCGGTTTGCCGGACCGAGAATGTTATTTTATCATCCAATCATGGCAATTCGGCATGTGATCACTTCTGCAAAAGAAAAAAAGAGAATGGGAAGGAAAGAAACATATGATTAAGACGAGACTACTCAAGCTGTTGAAGGGCTCGGGAAAATATATCGGAGCCAATATTTTCTGGCAGTGGATCGCACTGCTGTTTCAGATCGCAGCAGTGTTTGCGGCAGGAAATATGATCCAGCAGCTATTTGAAAAAACATTGGGTCCGCAGGTGATGCTGCAGACAGCCGGAATCGTGATCCTGGCGATCTGTGCGCGTTTTCTGTGCGAAAAAGGAGCTGCATATGCCTCTTATCGGGCAAGTGCAGATGTAAAGACGGTTTTAAGAAAGCAGATTTATGAGAAGCTGCTGCGTCTGGGAGCAGCCTATAAAGAGAATGTATCTACTTCCGAGGTGGTTCAGGTGTCTGCGGAAGGAGTCGAGCAGCTGGAGATTTATTATGGAAGATATCTTCCGCAGCTGTTCTACAGTCTGCTTGCACCGATCACGTTGTTTGCGGTATTGTCACCGATCAGCATCAAGGCATGTATTGTGCTTCTTGTATGTGTACCGCTGATTCCGATGTCGATCGTGGCAGTACAGAAATTCGCAAAGAAACTGCTGAGCAAATACTGGGGAATCTATACAGAACTTGGTGACAGTTTCTTAGAGAATCTGCAGGGACTGACAACCTTAAAGATTTATCAGGCAGATGAACAGAAAGCCAAAGAAATGGACGAGGAATCCGAGCGTTTCCGCAAGATCACAATGAAAGTACTCACCATGCAGCTGAATTCTGTCAGTGTCATGGATATTGTGGCATATGGCGGAGCAGCCATCGGAATGATCGTGACAGTCAGAGAGTATCTGGCAGGAAATGTGTCACTGGCAGGGGCATTTACGATTATTCTGCTTGCATCCGAATTTTTCATTCCGCTGCGTCTGTTGGGTTCTTTCTTTCACATTGCCATGAACGGAATGTCGGCAAGCGATAAGATTTTCAGGATTCTGGATATGGAAGAGCCAAAGAGGGGAGAGCAGGAGATTGAGGGCGAACAGATGGACGTCACACTGCAGCATGTGGAATTTTCCTATGAGCCGGAGCGAAAGGTATTACGGGATATTTCGCTGACCATACCATCCGGAAAATTTGTCTCTCTGGTGGGTCTGTCCGGTTGTGGAAAAAGTACCATTGCGGCATTTTTGACAGGGAAGAATCGTACATTTTCGGGACAGATCCAGATCAATAATGTACCGATTCAGGAGATTAAAGAGTCCAGTCTGATGGATAAGATCACCTTGGTGAGACATAACAGTTATCTGTTCAAGGGAACGGTAGAAGAAAACCTGAAAATGGCGGATCCATCTGTGTCAAAAGAGCAGATGGAAGCAGCGCTCAGACAGGTAAATCTGTATGAGTTTTTGCAGGCACAAAATGGATTGGATACGATGCTGGAGGAGCAGGGAAGTAACTTTTCGGGAGGACAGAGACAGCGTCTTGCCATCGCCAGAGCACTTCTTCATGATACGCCGATGTATATTTTTGATGAGGCAGCGTCCAACATTGATGTGGAAAGTGAGGATCAGATCATGGAAGTGATCCGGGAGCTGGCAAAGACGAAAACGATTCTGTTTATCTCTCACCGGCTTGCAAATGTGGTGGCATCGGATCAGATTTATATGTTGGAAAACGGTCAGATTACAGAGAGCGGCACACATGGAGAACTTATGAAAAAAGCAGGAAGCTATGCAAATATGTATCAGAAACAGCAGGAATTGTGTCAGGTAAGGGAGGGAAGAGCATGAAGCGAAGAAGTGGAATACAGATTATGGGAAAACTGATCGGATTGATCCGTCCTCTCATGCATGTGATGGCAGCGGCGATTGTTCTCGGTGTGACCGGGTATCTTTGTGCGATCTTTCTGACAGTACTTGCGGGAGCAGGAATTTTGCAGGTCATGGGAATCTGGAAAGGAACCACTTTGCTGACGTTGTTTGTCTCTCTTGCAGTGATCGCGGTACTGCGCGGAATTCTGCACTATGGGGAGCAGGCCTGCAATCATTATATTGCGTTTAAATTGCTTGCACTGATCCGTCACAAAGTATTTGCGGTTTTAAGAAAGCTCTGTCCGGCAAAACTGGACGGAAGAGACAAAGGAAATCTGATCTCGATCATCACAACAGATATTGAGCTTCTGGAAGTATTTTACGCGCATACCATTTCACCGATTGCAATTGCAGTTCTGACTTCGCTGATCATGGAAATTTTCTTTTTCCGATATCATGCACTGATTGGTTTGTTTGCTCTTGCGGGATATCTTGCGATCGGAGTTTGGATGCCCATGTGGAATTCCAGACGAGGTTCAGAAAAAGGAATGGAATTTCGTACTCGTTTCGGGAATCTGAACAGCTTCCTTCTGGACAGTCTTCGTGGACTGGATGAGACGATCCAATATGGATGCGGAGAAAAACGGGAAGAGCAGATGGAGCAAAAAAGTATAGAGTTGGATGCAAAACAGAAAGAAATGAAGAAACTGGAAGGAATGCAAAGAGGGGGGACGAATGTTCTGATTCTTTTCTTCTCATTTGGAATGCTGTTCCTTACAGCGTGGCTCAATCAGCGGGGAGAAATTGGATTTGACGGAGTGTTGCTCTGCGCGATCCTGATGATGAGTTCTTTTGGTCCGGTTGTTGCACTGTCCAGTCTGTCCAACAATCTGATGCAGACACTGGCAAGCGGAGAACGTGTGTTATCCCTTCTGGAAGAAGAACCGCAGATTGAAGAAGTATCTGGTCAGGCAACCGCAGAATTTGCAGATATCAATTGTGAAAACATTGATTTTGCTTATGAAGAAGAACAGATTTTAAAAGACTATTCGATCTCTATTCCGAAAGGCAGTCGGATTGGAATCCATGGAAAAAGCGGTTCCGGAAAATCAACGCTGTTAAAGCTGCTGATGCGTTTTTATGATGTAGACAGCGGAGTGATCCGAATGGGAGACAGAAAATTGTCCGGTATCAATACAAACGAGCTGCGTGATATGGAAAGCTATGTGACACAGGAGACGTGTCTGTTCCACGATTCAATCGCCAACAACATTGCGATCGCAAAGCCGGGGGCTTCCAGAGAAGAAATCGTAGAGGCAGCAAAAAAAGCATCTCTGCATGAATTTATAGAAAGCCTTCCAAATGGATACGATACGCTGGTCGGAGAGTTGGGAGATACCCTTTCCGGAGGAGAAAAACAGAGGATTGGCGTGGCAAGAGCATTTCTGCACGATGCACCGCTTTTGCTTCTGGATGAGCCGACCAGCAATCTGGATTCTCTGAATGAAAGTATTATCTTAAGATCTCTGAAAAAAATGGGGAAAGACAAGACTGTTATTTTAGTATCCCACAGAGAATCGACCATGGCTGTGGCGGAAAAAGTATATCAGATGGAAAACGGAAGGATTTCATAAGAATCCGGAAAACAGTTTCTTTTTTCGTGATGGTTGGCTATAATAGAAACAGTGAGAGTAAAATGACCGTAACGAAAGGAGAAATATATGAGTCAGTATGACGTGATCATTATTGGAGCAGGCCCGGGAGGAATCTTTGCGGCATATGAGCTGGTGAAAGATGCACCGCAGCTGAAAATTGCGGTTCTGGAAGCGGGAAATCCTCTGGAGAAAAGAAAATGTCCGATTGACGGAGTGAAGGTAAAAAGCTGTATCAACTGCAAGACCTGTGCCATCATGAATGGATTTGGAGGCGCCGGAGCTTTTTCGGATGGAAAATATAATATTACAAACGATTTTGGCGGAACATTGTACGAGTATATCGGAAAAGACACTGCCATTGATCTGATGCGCTATGTGGATGAGATCAATGTGGAATACGGTGGAAAAGGAACCAAGATGTATTCCACTGCAGGAAGCAAGTTCAAAAAGCTGTGTCTGCAGAATAAATTAAAGTTGTTGGAAGCATCTGTCCGTCATCTGGGAACAGATATCAACTATGTAGTCCTGGAAAATCTGTACGCAGAATTAAAAGATAAAGTAGAATTCCGTTTCAATTAGATCGGAAG
>ERZ506358.338-NODE-338-length-6509-cov-5.30973_pt1 | contig 6509 bp, 6 predicted proteins | sample MGYA00513061_ERZ506358 | MGnify/ENA metagenome assembly ERZ506358 | reverse complement strand
AGACGTGTGCTCTTCCGATCTCAGTGCATTGCGGATGTCATGCATAGTTTTCTGAATGGCGTCTGTGAGGAAAACTGATGTAATCAGCTGTGAGATCGTCTTTAGGATGTACAGACACAACAGAATCCCCATAAAACGGAACAGGATTGAAAATTGAACGTGCGCTCCCGGGACTCCCTGCAGGATTTTCGCACCGTCACTGGCAAGCTGCGTGGTGATCTTTCCTTCCATCATAGGATTCAGGGCAAATGTCAGATTGGTCACTATGATCATAAACAGTGCGATCGACAACCTGATACGGTATGGACGGACGAACCCGAGCAGTTCACGGATACAGTTTCGAAAGGTCAGTTTATTCTCAGGCATAAGTCAATTCCTCCTTGCTCAGCTGGGAAGCTGCAATTTCGTAATAAATCGGACAGGATGCAAGCAGCTCCCTGTGAGTTCCGATTCCGGCAATTTTGCCTTCATCCAGAACTACGATCTTATCTGCGTCCAGAATCGTAGAAACCCGTTGTGCCACAAGAAAGACGATGGCGTTTTTAATCTCCGGTTTCAGAGCTTTTCTAAGTCGGGCATCTGTCTTAAAATCCAGAGCAGAAAAGGAATCGTCATAGATGTAGATCTCCGGCTTTCGGATCAAAGCACGGGCGATCGACAGACGCTGTTTTTGACCGCCGGAGACATTGGTTGCTCCTTCAACGATCTGTTCCTGGAACTGATGTGGTTTTTCCATAATAAAATCATATGCCTGGGCAATCTTTGCGGCATGAATGATTTCATCCATTGTGGCATCCGGTTTTCCAAAGCGGATATTTTCTTCGATTGTTCCGGAAAACAGGTGTGCTTTCTGCGGAACAAATCCGATTTTACTTCGAAGAGCATTGATATCCAGATCTTCGATTTTTTGACCGTCAATGTAAATATTTCCAGAAGCGCGGTCATAAAATCTTGGAATTAGCTGGATCAGGGAGCTTTTTCCGGAACCTGTGCTTCCGATAAAGGCAACGGTCTCTCCGCTTTTTGCGGAAAAAGAAATATCTTTCAGTACAGCTTCCTCTCCATCCGGGTAAACGAAATCCACATGCTCGAAGATCACGCTGTGTTCACCGGACCCAGAATCTGTCTGAGCATTCCCGGGATGATTTTCAATTGAAGTTTCTGTATTCAATACGGCCATAATTCGCTTTGCAGAGATGCTGGCTCTCGGATACAGCATAAAAACCATACAGAAAAGCATGACAGAAAACATAGCATGAAACAGATATTCCATGAAAGCCACCAGCTTTCCGACCTGCAGAGTCTGTGCATCGATCATGTTTGCTGCTGTCAGATAGATACACAAAGCGGCCAGATTCATCAAAAGGAAAAAGACCGGTTCTGTGGAAGACATTAGCTTGAACAGATTTTGAGACTGTTTCATGAAGTAGCTGTTTTCACTGTTAAAGCGTTCGGATTCGTAGCTATCATTGTTAAAAGAGCGAATCACACGGATTCCGGTGAGATTTTCACGGAAGATGCGATTGATACGATCCAGAGAATTCTGTTGTCTGTCACTGAGCGGTCCCGATATTTTTCCTACGATCACAACGCCCAGGATGATTACAGGGACGGTGGATGCAATGATCAAAGAGAGATTCAAAGAGGAACGGATCGTCAGAGTGAAGCTGACAATGATCATGATCGGTGTCAAAAGTGCGGTCCGTAAAATCACATTCAAAAACGTCATGATCTGAAATGCATCATTGTTTGTCCGGGTGATCAAAGAAGCGATACCAAACTGATTCATCTCATTGTGTGAGAATGTCTGTACTTTCTGAAATACATCTTCTCTGATATCCCGTGTTACAGATGTGGAAATTTTGGCACAGCAGTATCCAAGCAGGATCGTTCCAGATACACCGATCAAAGAAATCACTGCGATCACGATTCCCATGCGGATTAAATACTGTTTGTCCTGATTCATGATCCCATTATCGATCATTTCAGATACGATCGTCGGAATGCCAAGCTCTACAAGTGCAAATCCGAATACGGAAATAATATTTAAAACAAACAGCTTCTTGTATCGCTTCAGGTAGTGAAGAATAAGTTGCATAAGTAGATTACCTCCTAAAAAAAGTATGTCTGTTTTAGTCACCTTATCTACAATAAACTATAGAGTAAGACGATGGTCAAGCAGAAAACAAAAAATCATAAGAAAATATAGAAATCGAACATAGTTTCCAAACAAATGTTTGATTTTTGCAGTGTGCTATGATAAAATGAACTAAATAATGAGTCGGAAAGAACTTGCAGGAGGGTTATTATGTCAAAAGGAACGATTACAGATAAGCAGAGAGAGATTTTAGAATATATCAAATCACAGATATTAGAGCGCGGGTTTCCACCGGCAGTACGTGAGATTTGTGAGGCAGTGAATCTGAAGTCCACGTCTTCCGTACATTCTCATCTGGAGACACTGGAGAGAAACGGGTATATCCACAGAGATCCTACGAAGCCAAGAGCGATTGAGATTCTGGATGATGAATTTAATCTGCTCAGAAGAGAGGTTGTGAATGTCCCTCTGATCGGGCGTGTGGCTGCCGGGGAGCCGCTTCTGGCACAGGAGAATATTGAAAACTACTTCCCGATTCCGGTAGAGATGATGCCGAATAAGCAGACGTTTCTTCTGGAGGTAAAGGGGGAAAGCATGATCAATGCCGGCATTCTGGATGGAGATATGGTTCTTGTTCAGGAAGAACATACGGCAGAAAATGGAGATATGGTGGTTGCATTGATTGAGGATGGTGCGACTGTGAAGACCTTCTATCGGGAAGAAGGAATCATCCGCCTTCAGCCGGAGAATGATTTTATGGATCCAATCATCGTAAAAGATGTTTCCATTATCGGAAAAGTCATTGGAGTATTTCGCTTCTTCCGGTAGACGGATACATTATTATAAAAGCGGGAATCAGACGACGCTTACATCAGACTGATTCCCGCTTTTTTACTGATCTTCTATTCTTTTTACAACTCAGAAAAATCTACATGCTTTCCGTCTCTCCAGATACGTTCCAGATCATAAAACAGACGGTTTTCTTTGTCGAAAACATGGACGATGATCTCAACGAAATCCATCAGCACCCAGTTTCCGGAGCCATATCCTTCTCTCTGTTTCATTTCATATCCGGCTTTTGAAAGTTCTTCTTCCACGTTGTCTACCAGTGCACGTACCTGGCTTTCACTGTTTCCGTTTGCAATGATAAAATAATCTGCAAGGACGGAAACCTGAGAGATATCAATTACCTGGATATCCTCGCCTTTTTTATCGTCCAGTGCCTGATAAGCAAGACGTGCCATAAGTTTTGACTGTTCCATAATTTGTTCTCCTTTCCGGATTGTCCGATATCCCTTTACAGGGATATTGCGGCTTTATTTTTATAATACTGACAGGTTTTTTCTGTCATAGGATCTACTTTTCTTCCGGCTCTTTTTAAGAATGCCAGAGTTGATTCTGCTGTCATGCAGACAGCGGTGTCGATGTCATCAAATGCGGCAGTTCGCACTTCGGCCAGCCCCGGAATCTTTTTTCTTCCGGGTTCGATATAATCTGCCAGATAGACGATTTTTTCAATCATGGTCATGGCCGGACGCCCGGTTGTGTGATAGGTGATCGCATCCAGGATCTCCGAATCTGTGATGCCGTATTCGTATTCTGCAAAATAGGCACCCAATCTGGCATGGATCAGCGCAGGAACCTCCAGTTCGGCATCTGACAGTTTAATGTGATGCTTCCTGCAGAGCAGGATCTGTTCATTGACGTCGCAATATTTTCCACAATCATGCAAAAGACCGGCAGTCATGGCTTTTTGGACATCCGCTCCATGGCGCATAGCCATGGAAGCAGCGGTGTACATGACGCCGAGAGTGTGGATATAACGTTCTTCTTTCAGCTTCTTTTCAAGCTTTTTGCGGATGGCAGTTAATTCAGTTGTCATGACCTCTCCTCTTCTCTTTTGGTATATAATTGCAGTTTTTGAATATAATCTGCAACAGAATCCGGAACCATATAGCGGATCGAACGATTTTGGGCAGCACGATTTCGGATCGTTGTCGATGAAATCTCCAGAAGCGGTGCCTGTAAAAGTTCGATCTTTGCCTGGTAATTCGTTTCCAGATACTGAATCTGACGCTGCATATCAAAAGAATCTTTATCATCCCGCATTGCTGCCAGAATGGTACAGGATGGAAAAATCTCTTTGAAATATTTCCATTGTTCGATGGAAAAGAGAGAATCCGCTCCAAGAATAAAGAAATATTCATTCTCAGGATACAGCGCATGAAATTCCTGCAGAGTTTTATACGTGTAAGAATGACAGTCTTTTTTTGCCTCGTGAAGGGAAAGTTGAAAATGCGGGTTTTCTCTCACAGCAAGCCGCACCATTTCAACCCGGTGTGCAAGCGCTTCTTCTGTATCTTCCACTTCTTTGTGAGGCGGATTTCCGTTGGGCAGAAACCAGACTTCATCCAGATGGAACTGCTCATAGGCAAATTCACCAAGCAGCAGATGTCCGATATGAATCGGGTCAAAGGTTCCGCCCATAATTCCGATTTTCATAGAAATCTCCTACGGAAGTACGATTTTTTTCTTATCGTCTTTTCCTTCTTTGTACAATACGATTTTTTTGCCGATAACCTGTACGACCTGAGAACGGGTGCGCTCAGCCACCATTTCTGCCAAAGCTCTCGGATCATCCGCACAGTTCTGCAATACACTGATCTTGATCAGTTCACGTGCATCCAAAGCCTCGCTGATTGCCTGTGTAAGGCTTGGAGTCATGCTGGATTTTCCAATCTGAAAGATCGGATCCATGGTCATGGCAAGACTTTTTAAATAGGCTCTCTGTTTTGTTGTCATGATATTCAATCTCCTGTTAAAATATATGAAGTTTATTTATAGTAATCAAACTGCAGGCCGTACATTTTCACGGTATCGCCTTCCTGAATACCTGCTTCTTCCAATTTGTCCAGAATGCCGGTTTCTTTTAAGAATTTCTGGAAGAAAGCGAATCCCTTTTCGGAATCCAGATTGGTGTAACCAAGCATCTTTTCAATTTTCGGACCTTCTACCACATAGACATCTTTTTCTTTTTCTACTGTGTAAGGAAGCTCTTCATAAATCAGCTCGTCCTCCGGGAAGAATTCCTGTTCAAATACGATCGGAGGTACATCCATAGTCTGAATCTGTTCACTTACATAGTAGAGCAGTTCTTTTAATCCCTGTCCGGATACTCCGGAGATTGGGAATACTTTGATGCCCTGTGGCTCAAACTCCTCCTTCAGACGCTGGATCGGATCGTCATCTTCACTGTAGATCAGATCTGTTTTATTTGCTGCGATCACCTGCGGGCGCTTTGCAATTTCAGGATTGTATGCCTGAAGTTCAGCGTTGATCTTGTAGATGTCATCTACCGGATCACGTCCTTCTGTTCCGGCTGCGTCTACGACATGGATCATCATTTTTGTTCGCTCAATGTGACGTAAAAATTCATGTCCCAGTCCGACACCCTCGGAAGCTCCTTCGATCAGTCCCGGGATATCGGCAACGACAAATCCCTTTGCTCCCTCCAGGTCTACCACTCCAAGATTTGGATTCAGTGTTGTGAAGTGGTAGTTGGCGATCTTCGGCTGTGCATTTGTGACTCTGGAAAGGAAGGTGGATTTTCCGACATTTGGAAATCCGATCAATCCGACGTCAGCAATGACTTTCAGTTCCAGATTGACTTCCAGTTCCATGGCAGGCTGTCCAGGCTGCGCGTATTTCGGAACCTGCATAGTAGCAGTAGCAAAGTGCTGATTTCCAAGGCCGCCTTTTCCGCCTTTTAATACGATCTGTCTGCGGTTGTCTCCTGACATATCTGCAATGACTTTTCCGGTCTTGGATTCTTTGATCACGGTCCCTTCCGGAACACGAAGGACCAGATCCTTGCCGTCCTTTCCGTGGCATTTTCTCTTGCCGCCTTCTTCTCCGTCTCCGGCAGCATATTTTCGTTTGTGACGATAATCAACCAGTGTGTTGAGTCCTTCGTCTACTTCAAAAATCAGATCACCGCCTCTTCCGCCGTCTCCGCCGTCCGGACCTCCGTTTGGCACGTAAAGTTCCCGGCGGAAGCTGCAGTGTCCGTCCCCGCCTTTGCCGGAACGGATGAATATTTTCGCTCTGTCTGCAAACATTGTTTTTTCCTCTTCAAAAATTAGAATCAATTGTTTTGGTACCAAAATGTGTGTGGTGTTTTACGAAAAAGAAGCCTCAGACTAAGAAGTCTGAGGCTTTCTCACGGTAATTATTCAGCTACCGGATAGATAGAAACCTGTTTTTTGTCTCTTCCTTTTCTCTCGAATCTGACAACACCGTCAACTAATGCGAACAATGTGTCATCTCCTCCGCGTCCTACGTTCACACCTGGGTGAATCTTTGTTCCGCGCTGTCTGTAAAGGATATTTCCGGCTTTTACGAACTGTCCGTC
>ERZ506358.328-NODE-328-length-6687-cov-4.24125_pt1 | contig 6687 bp, 9 predicted proteins | sample MGYA00513061_ERZ506358 | MGnify/ENA metagenome assembly ERZ506358 | reverse complement strand
CTACCACGGGCGGCGGGAGGTGGGCAAGCACAGATGTTCGAGTAAGAAAACGCCCCCGGCCTGGCCGGGGGCTTGTGAAGGAGTGAATGGGTTGAGGGATAACCTGAAATCTTCCAGAAAGGCCATGGGCCTCACCCAGCAAGCCATGGCGGATCGGCTGGGGATTGGGCTGCGGCACTATCAAACGATGGTACGGAACCTGGACGATCTAGGGCGGATCGTCATTCCCAAGGAGATGCGGACGCCGCTGGAGATGGGTCCAGGCACCCCTATGGAAATCATCGGGAGCGATGAGGGGATCTATCTTCGCAAGCAGCAGGAACTGCCGCTGTCTGAGCGGGTGCGCCGGCTGCGAAAGGAAGCTGTCCAGGAGGGAGCATCGGTGGAGGTGATCTACCAGATGAACCAGCTTTTGGACGTTCTGGAGGACTGCTGATGTGGTGGGACAGATTGAGACGGGAGCATCCTGTGTTGTACGAGGCACTGGAATGGTTCATTTGCGGGTTGTCCCTGGTGGCGGCAGTGCTGGCCGGTTTGACCTACTGGGCGGCCGTCATGGCATAAAAAATGCCCGAGGGCTTTGCCGACCCCCGGGCCGATGGGCGGAGCCCACCGTGAGAACACTAATAGCATAGCACAGGAACAAGAGTTTGACAAGGGGGAGAACTTATGATCCCTGATTATTTAAAAGACCGATGGGAGTCTGAACAGAGGCGGGCGGAGCTGCTGTTTCTGGCAGACAACGGCGGCGGCTACCCAGATGCTCTGTCGGGCCCCGGTATGGATGAGGCCGACAGACGGATGGCCCTGCGGGTCATGAGATTCCGCGTCCAGGAAGAATATGAGATGCCGGCCGATCTTCTGAAGCCATCCACGCCGGATAATCTGGAGCATTGGGTGCGCCTGACCAATGGAGTGGCCGTGAACTTGGCAAATGGGTTTGTCTCGCGGACAAGGAGGCGGCTGTATGGGTGAGACATACCGGAGTTTATACTCCGTGATCCCGGCCCGGGTGCGGGATGACCACACCCTGAGGCCCAATGCCAAGCTGCTGTATGGAGAACTGTCCGCCTTGGCCCAGGCGGAGGGCTACTGCTGGGCCTGGAACGCCCGGCTGGCCGAGACACTGGGCATTTCCAAGCGGACCGTGGAGGGGCTGCTTAAGCAGCTCAGAGACCGGGGCCACATCCGTATGGAGGTGGATCGGGATCCAGAGAACCAGGAGGTCTTATGCCGGAAAATCTGGATCTGCGGGCCACCTGGCTCCACTGTACCCCCTCCCCTTAAAAATGCGGGGAGGGTCCCCGCAAAATTAGGGGGACCTCCCCGTAAAAATGGCGGAGAGAATAATACAAGTAATAGTACAGTAGAATATCCCCCCTATAATCCCCCCAAGGGGGGCGAGCCAGCGAAAAAGCGCGGCAAGCGGTCCAATGCCCCGAAAGAGGCCCCGGACTGGAAGCCGGAGCGGTTTGCGGACTTCTGGGCTGCGTATCCATGCGGCCGGTCCAAACAGGCGGCCATCAAAGCCTGGGACAAGCTGAAGCCGGACGACGCGCTGCTGGTGGTAATGGCCCGCGCCCTCAAGCGTCAGATGGCAAGCGAGGAGTGGCAGCGTGGCATTGGGATTCCGTATGCGTCCACCTGGCTCAATAACCGCCGCTGGGAGGATGAGGACAAGCCTCGGCCCACCCGCACTCAAACTGCCCAGGGTGAGTCGGCTCGGGTGTTGGAGGAGGAGGGGACCTACCTGCTATGAGCAAAGGCGAATACTACGAGGCCCAGCGCTCCGTCATTGGCTCCATGCTCTTCGACGGGGAGCACGTGGCCGGGATCGTGATGCACCGCAGCCGGGAGGAGGACTACACCGGCGAGTACAAGACCCTTTTCCGGGCCTGCCGGGACCTGTTCCAGGCGGGCAAGCCGGTGGATGCGGTCACGGTGGCCGATAAGGTGGGGCGCAGCTATGCCCTCTTTCTCCACGAGCTGATGGACGAGACCCCCACCGCCGCCAACGTGGAGGTCTACCTGGACATCCTGGTTGAGCAATCTAAGCTCCTGCGGCTCAAGAGCCTGGCATCCAGCATGGTGAGCTGCGTATCTCTGGAGGATGCCCAGGTTATTGCTCAGCAGCAGCAGAGGCTCCTGGGTGAACGGCCCGGGGTGAAGATCGTGAGCATGGAGCAGGGCCTTCTAAACTTCTACGAGCGCCAGCGCCAACCCGCCAACTTGATTCCCTGGGGGATGGAGAAGGTGGATGGCACCTTCCGGTGCGAGTACGGCGACTTTGTGGTGCTGGGCGGCTATCCCAGCGCGGGCAAGACAGCGCTGTCTCTCCAGCTGGCCTGGACCCAGGCCAAGGACAAGCGGGTTGGGTACTTCTCCCTGGAGACCCACCCGGACAAGATCATGGACCGCACCGTCACCGCCGTGTGCGGGGTAGACTTCGGCCGGATCAAAGAGCATACCCTCCAGGACGCGGACTGGAGGGAAATTGAGTACCGCAGCAGTGCCATGGTAGGCCGTAAGCTGGAGATCATCCAGGCGGGCGGCCTGTCCGTGGTGGATATTCAGGCCCTGGCCCTGGCGAGACGGTACGAGATCATCTACATCGACTATTTGCAGCTCATTGCCCCAGATGACCGGCGGCGCAGCGACGTGGAACAGGTGACCCAGATCTCCAAGGACCTGCATGTGATGGCCCAGACTACAGGCATCACCGTGTGCGCCCTGTCCCAGCTCTCCAGACCCCAGAAGGGCGGAGAGAACGAGAAGGCCCCGGGGCTGCACTCCCTGCGCCAGTCCGGCCAGATCGAGCAGGATGCCGACGGGGTGCTGCTGCTGTACAAGGAGGAGCCCAACAACCCCCGCAGCCGCCGCTGTCTCAAGATTGCCAAGAACAAGGACGGCGAGGCGGGCGGCATCGTCTACCTGGTCTTTGACGGCGCCCACCAGCGCTTCAAGCCCAGCGTGGTGGACAAGCCGGTGCGCCGGGAGCCGGAATACAAGCAGATGACATTCACTACCCTGGCGGACGATGGACCGCTGCCCTTTGACGAGGGAGGTGAGGCGTTATGAAGGTAGGAGATCCCGTCCTATTTATGCCGGACTGCTGGGTCCACGGCCAGGGATCGGAGAGTGTACAGGCACGCACCGGGGCGGTGCGGGGCAAGGTGGTCTACATCCATCCCAAGGGCCGTTACTACGTAGCCGAGGGCCAGGTGGGAGGCCGCACCATCCGGGAGGCATTTCAGATTATCCCAAAAAATTGAGAGGAGTTATCATCGTGAGAACATTTGCCATTGTTAATCGGAAAGGCGGGGTAGGGAAGACCACCACCGCCGTGAATCTGGCCTATGTGTTGGCCACCAGCTGCCGCATGCGGGTGCTGCTCATCGATGCCGACGGGCAGGCCAACGCCACCGGCATCCTCCTGCCCAAGGGAGAATATGCGGGCCTGGGGGCGCTGCTCCGGGGCTATGCTATCTGTTACGACGAACTGACCGTACATACCGACGTAGAGGGCCTGGACGTGCTGCCCGCCTCGGAAGACCTGTGGGCCCTGGACCTGGAGGCAGTGACCTCCGACTCCGGCCGCTCCTTCCGGGCCCTGCGGGATCTCCGGGAGGCCGTGGAGTAGGATGGAAGCTACGACGTGATCGTCATCGACTGCCCGCCCAACCTGTCCACCGCCTGTGTCTCCGCCATCTTGGCCAGCGATGCCATCATCATCCCCGTGCTGTCCGACGTGTGCTCCACCGTGGGAGTGGCCGGCCTGGTGGAGCAGATCGACGACCTGCGCTCCATCCAGCCCACTCTGCGGGTGGCGGGGGTGCTCTTTAACCAGTGGCACCGGGCCCCGGTGGTAGACGACGCTATGACCACCCTGCGGGAGGAGTGCCCGGTCCCCATCTTTGGCACTGTGATCCGCCGCACTGACAAGGTGCCCGAGTCCAGCTGGGCGGGCCGGGCCGTCCAGGCCTGGAGCCCCTGGTGCTCCGCCGCCCGGGACTACCGGGCGTGGGTGGCTGAACTGATTGAGAAGGAAGGCATCTCTTATGAGCAAGGTTGATCTGGGGGAACTTATAGCCCGCGCCTCGGTGTCCAACTTGAACACCGGTCGGGAGCAGATCGAGTACATCGCCCTGGACAAGATTGACCAGGATCCTAACAACTTTTACAGTCTGGACGGGCTGGATGATCTAGCGGCTAATATCCAACTGTGCGGGCTCCAGCAGCCTATCCGGGTGCGTTCCGGTGAGAGTGGTCGGTTTGTCATTGTTTCGGGCCACCGCCGCCGTGCGGCGCTGGAGCTGCTGGCTCAGGAGGATCCTAAGTGGGCCAGCGTACCCTGTATCCGGGAACGGACAGAGGGGTCTGAGGCGTTGCAGGAACTGCGCCTGATTTATGCCAACAGCGATACCAGGCGGTTGTCTGATGCGGAACAGGCCAAACAGGCCGAGCGGGTGGAGTTGCTGCTCTACCAGCTCAAGGAAGAAGGGTATGATTTTCCAGGGCGGATGCGGGATCATGTGGCCCAGGCATGTAAAATATCAGCCCCCAAGCTGGCCAGACTCAAGGTGATCCGGGAGGGGCTGAAGGGAAAATGGATGGGTCTGTTTCAGGCTGGCCAGTTGCCTGCTCAGACGGCATATGCCCTGGCCAGAATGCCGGAGAAGCTTCAGGAACGATTGGGCAAGGTGTGCCAGAAGCCCCCGGCCGGATATGCAGCAGAACGCATATTATCCCTGTGGGAAAGCGGCTCCAGTTGGGAACCGGACATGACCTGTCCTGATGGCCGGAGCTGTAAACGGGGGGACGCATTCCTTCGGCATGATGTGGAGCATTGCCACGACACCTGCCTGGGGGAGAAGTGCTGCCTGGAATGTGACCAAGCAGAGACCTCCTATTATGCCTGTGACCGGATGTGCTCCAAGGCCCAGGCCTTACGCAAGGACAAACGGGATGACGCAAAAGAAAAAGAAGAGCAGCGGAAGGCCGAGCAGCAAAAAGAGTACCAGGCAGCCATCCAAAAAAGTGCTGTGCGGCTCCTTCGGGCGGCTGACTCAGCGGGGCTGGAGGATGAGGTTTCCTTTGTCCCAGAACATTTCAGGGGCAGCGTAACGATAGGAGATCTCAGAGCCTACGCAGCGGGAGATTTCAAAGGCCGATATTTTTATGGGAACGATTTAAACCCTGTAAAGTTTGATGATCTGGATCAACTGGCCAAGCTGTTTCGGTGCTCCAGCGACTATCTCCTGGGACTGACCGAAGATCTGAATCCAGCCCCCAAGCCTCCGGCAGAGGGATGGATCCCACTGCAATGGCTCCCCGGGCAGGAGCGTCCCACTGAGGATAAGCAGCTGGCGGTTGGGCGTTTCCGAGTAGCCAGTGAAGCAGACCTAGTGCGTAGTATCGTTTGTTGGAACGCGAAGGCTTGTAGCTGGTGTTTTCCAAGCAAAAAAATATGCGGTGAAAAGATAGAAGCTGAGTGTGTGGCCTGGTGGCCAATCCCGAAGGAGTGAGGATATGAAGTTGGAGGAAGCAACCAAGGAGGAACTGGTCTGGTGGATCAAGGAGCACTCCTTTGAGCTACGAAGGGCAATGGGGAGCTTTTCCGCTGATATCATGTTTTACCGTAGCAAGCAGTATAACGCCAAGGCAGAGGCGGCAGGTGCGCGCTATTCCAAGGCTCTGGAAGAATACTGCAGCTTGTTGGATCTATACCAGGGCAAGCCCTTGTCTTCGCTCCCTAGGGAGGTCCTTAAGAAGGGGGCTGAACTGGAGCGAGCTATGACGCAAGCGCAAAAAGAACAGTTTCGTTTATGGAAAGCTGCGGACCGGTGCCTTGAGCGAATATGCGGATGACCGTGAGCAGAGTTCCCGTACAGCTTGAACCGTGCACGGCAAGGTGCCGGGGCCAGTCCTGCTGCAACTGCTGCGGGGAAGCCCCGGCCATGCACCGGACAGACGGCGGGCGGCGGTTTAACCGGTGGGATCCACCGTGTTGCCATCAGACCCGTCTGGACCCAGACCGAGGTACAGAGCCGCAACCGCCGCGCCTTTGACTACATCGAGCGCGTGCGCCGCGCCCGCCGGGACAACTGCAGGTGGTGGGACACCTTGGTACAGCGGGCTCTGGCCTGCGGCGTGGGCGCGTTTGTGCTGGCTCTGCTGGTGGTTCTGTGGGTGACGAGATAAGGGGGAGCGGAAATGAATTACAAGGGCATGAATATGGATATGACCTGTCAAGGGTTCCAGTACGAGCAAGGAAAGAAATACGAGCATGACGGGCCGGTCAAGTGCTGCCCGACGCAGTCCGACCTGGAGGCCGGGGCGGGAGGTTTTCACGCATGCGAGTATCCTCTTGATGTGTTTAACTATTACCCTCCCGCGGGCAGTCGTTTTTTTAAGGTTGAGCAGAGCGGCGATATGGATAAAGCGTCCAACGACACGAAGGTCGCATCAAAAAAAATCAAGATTGGCGCAGAGGTCAGTATTGCAGGCCTTGTAAAGGCCGCTGTCCAATATACGATGGAGCGGGCCGAGAAAACGGGTGCAGAGCACACCACGGGAGACTTGGGAGCCGCCTCTGCCACGGGAGGCCGGGGAGCCGCCTCTGCCACGGGATACCGGGGAGCCGCCTCTGCCACGGGAAGCCGGGGAGCCGCCTCTGCCACGGGAAGC
>ERZ506358.305-NODE-305-length-6937-cov-3.15679_pt1 | contig 6937 bp, 8 predicted proteins | sample MGYA00513061_ERZ506358 | MGnify/ENA metagenome assembly ERZ506358 | reverse complement strand
ATCTCCCGGCAGCTCCGGCGGTATCGGTCCGGAGATGCCTGCGATCTTTCCGCTGAGGAGAAACAAAATGCCGATGCAAATTTGAGCCATGAGAGATACCACGGCGGCCAAAATCAGCTTGGCGGCGTATAAATCCGCTACCGGTACCGGCGCGGTGAGAAAGCTGTTCCAGTTATGGTCCGTGTGCTCCAAGCGCCACTGCCAGGCACAGAACACACCCAGCAGAGCAGGAAGAAAGAACATGGAGGAGAACAAGGTATGCTGGCTCCACAGGCTGTACCAGGCATCATCCAGTACCTCAATGTTCCCCAGATAGTTTCCGGTGCCCAGAATGGCTGGGAAAACAGGCAGCAGAACAAAGGCCAGCCATACCGGAGAGCGGCGGCACTTTTGAAGTTCCGCTTTCAGACAACGCAGCAGCATTTCTCACACCTCCTTTCGTACGAACAGGGTCCGGCCTACGATAAGAAATCCTGCCGCCCAGATAAGCAGCAGGACAACGTCCGTGGGTTGAGGCCACTGCCAGTAAAACTTGGTCACTCGGGTGACAGAGTTCCAGTCCATGCCCACCAGGGACATGAGGCCGTAGTAGCCCCAGGGCACGCACCGAATCAGAGCCGGAGGAAACAGCATGGAGAGGATGCCAAGGAAGCTTCCGGAGATACCGCACACCAGGGCGGCAGCCTGGTTGGCAAAGCGCAGGGACAACCCCTGTTGGAGGGCATAGACCATCATGGACACCGCCCAGGAGATCAGGGTAAACAGCCAAAACCGCCCCCAGGGAACTGGTCCCTGGAAGCCCTGCACCATTCCTACCACCAGAAACAATCCCGAGCGGATGACCAGCAGGGACGCCAGTACCAGGGCGCCCCAGCCCAGTTTGGCGGCATAGATTTTGCCTGGCGACGCCATGGTTTCCAACAGCTTCCAGGTGTTGCCCTTGTGTTCCAATTCGCAGCTGCGGCTGGCCAGGGTGGCCACGCTGAGGGGCAGGATGATGGCGTCCACCATGGCCAGATTGTAAAGCAGCAGCATCCAGCCCCATTTCAAATCTTCGGCGTCCTGCCGGGTGAAGAACACCCCCATCCAGAGCAGTTCCACCGCTAACACGGCGGCACATACCAGAACGATTTTCCTCCGGCGGCATTTGTAAAATTCCAGCCTCAGCAGTTTCACAAGCTCGCCGCCTTTCCTGTCAGCTCCAGGAAGATGTCCTCCAGGCTCTTCTGCCGTTCTTCCAGCCGTACCACACCCAAGCGGTTGTCCGCCAGAAAACGAGTAAGCTGGGCGGCAAGCTCGTCGGCAAGGATGGGCAGGATAAGATACCCCCCCTCTTCCTGACAGGGAACCGATTTCTCTGCCAGCAGGCTGCGGGCCACCGCGTTGTTGGTAGTCCGCAGAGCCAGGTGGTGGCGGCTGTGGCCATGGAGCGCCTCCAAGGTATCCTGAAATACCAACTCGCCCTCCCGGATGATGGACACATGGTCGGCCATCTGGTCGATCTCGCTTAAAAGGTGGCTGGACACCACCACTGTCATGCCGAACCGCTCCGGCAGGGAGTAGATCAGCTCCCGCATTTCTTGGATGCCCGCTGGGTCCAGGCCGTTGGTGGGTTCATCCAGAATGAGCAGTTTGGGATATCCCAGCAGGGCAGCTGCCAGTCCCAGCCGCTGTTTCATGCCCAGAGAGTAGTGGGCCACCTTCTTGCCCCGTTGCCCGTCCAACCGGACGATTTGCAGCACTTCACGAACATTTTTCTCCGGCACCCCCCGGAGTGTTTGGACAATGCGCAGGTTTTCCTCACCGGTTAAGTGGCCGTAGTAGCTGGGGCTCTCAATAAGGCTTCCAACTTGCCACAGCACCGACAGGCGATTGGCGCTGTCCATACTCTTTCCCAGTACCCGGATGCTGCCTGCCGTGGGATGCACCAGGCCGAGAATCATTTTCAGGGTAGTGGACTTTCCCGCGCCATTGGGACCAAGAAAACCGTAAACGCTGCCCTCCGGGACGTTCAGATCCAAATGAGCCACCCGCAGGGCGCCGCCGTATTGCTTGCACAGATCGTGGGTTTCAATGATATTCATGGCAAGACCTCCTTGTGCCGCATATTATAACGGCCCTGCCTTACATACCCATGAAGCCAGTCTTACAATTACCTTACTTCTTTCCTCAGGGGTGGACGGAACGAAAAGAGCGGCTATAATGGAACTAGCTGAAGACAAAGGAGGCCAACCGTATGGCCTATCGTATTTTGATTGTGGATGACGAGCCGGCTCTCCAGAGTATGGTGCAGGAGATCCTGAGCCAGGCGCATTATGAGACGGAAACAGCGTTGTCTTGTACCCAGGCACTGGAACAGTTTCGGACAGCGGTCCCGGACGCGGTGCTGCTGGATGTGATGCTCCCAGATGGGGACGGGTTCTCACTTTTCGGAAAACTGCGTGAAATTCGGGATGTTCCGGTGCTGTTTCTCTCTGCCCGGGATGAGGATGAGTCCAGGCTGCGGGGACTTGGACTGGGGGCGGACGACTATATCACCAAGCCCTTTCTGCCTCAGGAACTGCTGCTTCGCCTGCGGGCGGTGCTGCGCCGGGTTTATCGGGAAGAGGTCTGCTTAGCGCGGTTAGGAGAAGCTGAAATCAACTGGGGCAAGGGGACAGTCCGCCGCGGCGGGCAGGAGACCGCTCTCACTGCCAAGGAATTTGCACTCCTGCGTAAGCTGTGGGAGGCCAGGGGAAACATCGTCACCATCGATGCGTTGTGCTCTGCTTTGTGGGATGGTCCTCTGGTGGGATATGAGAATACTCTCATGGTCCATATCCGCCGCCTGCGGGAGAAAGTGGAGGCAGACCCCTCTCATCCGCAGTTTTTGCTGACGGTGCGGGGGCTAGGGTACCGGCTCCGGCAGGAGTGTGCCACATGAAGCTGCGCAGCTTACTGAAAGGAGCTATGCTGGTGACAGTCTCAGCGCTCCTTATTGCCGTCGTGACTTTGGTGGGGATTGTCGCCTTTATCTATTACAACTCAAACGGCGGCCAGGACTGGAACACCCCGATGGAAACGCTCTCTGACGCTCTGGTTTGGGATGGGACGGCCTATTCTTTGAGTGAGGATGAACTGCTGGAAGAGGACCGCTGGGCCATGCTGCTGAACCAGGAGGGGCAGGTGGTGTGGTCCCTGCGAAAGCCGGAGGATGTGCCGGAGCAGTACACCGTCTCCGATGTAGCCTCTTTTACCCGGTGGTATCTCAGTGATTACCCGGTTCAGAGCTGGGTGCGGGAGGATGGCCTGCTGGTCGTGGGTTCTCCGAAAGGGAGCATATGGAAGCACGACATTGCCATGAGTGCCCAGACGCTGCTCCAGATCCCTATTTGGTTCCTGGCCTTTTTCCTTCTGGCCCTGGGAGGTGTGCTGGGGCTTGCCTGGCTGGCAGTAGGCAGATGGTTCCGGCAGAATCAACAGGTGCGGGATGCCGCCCGGTCCAACTGGATCAACGGTGTTTCCCACGATATCCGCACGCCTCTGTCTGTGGTCATGGGTTATGCTGCCCAGTTGGAGGAGGCGCCGGAACTGACTCCTGGGCATAAGCGACAGGCCTCCGCCATCCGGGCTCAGAGCCAGGTCATCCGGGATTTGGTGAACGACCTGAACCTGACCATGCGTCTGGATTGTGAGATGCAGCCCTTGCGGAAGGAGACGCTCCAACCTGCGTCCTTTCTGCGGCAGACGGCAGTGGATTTCCTTAATGGCGGTATGGCCTCCGGTTTTGATTTTGAGATGGAGCTGCCGGAAACGCCATTGCCTGAGATGGAAGCGGATCCCTTTCTGCTGCGGAGGGCGGTAAATAATCTGCTTACCAACTGTGTGCGGCACAATGCTCTGGGCTGCTCTGTCCGTATGGGAGCCAGAGCGGAGAGCCGGGAGCTCATTCTGTGGGTGGAAGGCGGAGCCGTGGAAGAAACAACGCCGCCGGATTTCTCTGCGCCACTGGAGCCGGACGGCGGGGCCGCTCATGGAACGGGTTTGAAACTGGTGGCCCAGATTGCCGCTGCCCATGGAGGAAAAGTAAAATGCTTTGGCGGTACGCCCTACCGGTGCGAACTTTGGCTGCCGGTCAAGGAATAAATTCGCGTTATAAAACAGGAAAAGCACATCCCGCAGGTGGCTTTTTTGCCATCCTGCTGATGTGCTGTTCTTTCTTATTGCTCGTAATGGTTTCTGGGCCGCGCACAGGACTCGATGATATCGGCAATCATCTCCACCTCGTCCGTGCAGTCCTGCCGCAGCCACTCTTTGACAATTGCGATGATACCCTCCACATAGTAGGCCATGTAGTAGGGACGATGGGAGGCGGGGATGTCAAACCGCTCCAGAATAGGGCCGAGAATACGCTGCTTTAGTTCCCCATATCGTGTATGAGCCTGCATGCTGCCTGGGTTCCGGAAGGCTGCCCGATAGACTTTTTTGTTGTCGCGGATAAAGCGGAGATAGGGGAGAAGATATTCCCGGGTGACCAGTACCAGATCTTCTCGCTCACGGCTGCCCATATTTCCAAGGACTTCCTCTTCTTGCTGGGGAAAGTAGGAGAGAAAGCGCTGGTTGATCATCTCCAAGGCTTCATTCACCAGGTCAGAGATCGTTTCGTAGTGCAGGTAGAAGGTGGACCGGTTTACGCCGGCCTGGAGGCAGATCTCTTTCACCGTGATATATTCCAGGTCCTTTTCCTCCAGCAGAGCCAGGAGGGCCTCGTCCATCCGCAGGGCGGTATTAAAATATTTACTTTCAGACTTGTTCATTTGCCGCCCTCCTCACGGGTTACTCCGCCGATTCGCTGATTTCCCGGGCCAACTGCATGATTTCAAAGGCGTACTTTTCCTTGCCGGTGCGGAGAAGCTTTTTGTAGACAGGGTAGTTCAGGCCTACACCGACAATGCCCAGAATGCCCAAAAGAATCCCGCCGCCTGTCATCAAAAGACTGCCATCTCCAATCACCTGCATGGAAAGGCACATTCCCAGCCCAAGGACCAGCGCCATCCCGATGCCAAATCCATAGGCAAAGAGAGTTGCCGAGCGCTTTGCCTTCCAATCCAGTTTTCTCAGAGCAACGACCTTGGAGGTGTCCTTGGGGGCATATTCGTTGGCGATGGCTTCCGCAAAAATTTTATCTGTGTTCATAGATGTTCTCCTCTCATAAGTTCATTCTCTGCAGCTGCTGATATGATCATAGAGGATGGAACAAGAAAAGAGAACGACACGGTTTGGATTTCATGATGATTTCAGAAGTTGCGTCGTTATAAAAGAGCCGCAATCTGATACTCATTGTATCAAAATTGCGGCTCTTATCATAGTCTAATTACATAAATACGCTTCTCTTTATTTCTTTTCCACCGGGATCCAGATCTCGCAGTAGTAATCCTGATCCTGGGTGCCGTTCTCAAACTTGCTGGCGTCGCTGTAAAGCTCCACATTGATGCCCGCGGCAATCTTGTAATCAGTGTTCGTAGGCAGCCACTGGGAGAAAATCTGCTGGTTCAGTCCCTGGAGAGCCTGAGGCATACGGCCGGTACAGGGAAACACCGCCCAGGTGTGGGCCGGGATGGTGCAGGTGATGAAACCGTCAGGAACTTCCTTGGTGGGATCGTAGTTGTCGGCGATGAGATATTCAAACTCGTTGCCGCCCATGCTCTCGTCTAGGTTGATGCCGTACATGCCGCACACCACCTTGCCGCCGCCTGTGCCGAAATGCTCCGCCCAGAACTTGGGAACCTGTGCGGCAGCGTCTTCATACTTGAAAGTCTTTGCCCGACAGAGCACCGTAAACGGCTCTTTTTTCATGATCTTGCAATCCATATTTTGACCACCTTCCAATGTCACTTTGATCCGAAGCGGAGCAAAGGAACGGACCGCGCCTCCGCTTTTTCGCAGTGCGGCAGGTGTGAGGCCATGGAATCGGGTAAAGGCTTTGGTGAAGCTGTCCGGCGAGTCGTAGCCGAACTCCAGCGCAATATCGATGATTTTCCGGTCCGTCGTGAGGACCTCCAGCCCGGCGGCGGAGAGCCGGCGCTGGCGGATGTAGTCGCCCACCGTCATACCGCAAAGCATGGCAAAGCCCTTCTGAAAGTAAAAGGGAGACAGGGCCGCCTGCTGTGCAATCTCCCGGATGGTCAGCTCCTCCCGGAGATGTTCTTCGATATACTGGATTGCCTGATGAATGCTTGTTACCCAATTCATAGGTCACACCGTCCTTCTGAAACCAGCATACCGGAGATCTGTACCCTCTGCCCGATTTTCCGTGCTCATATTTGTCCGGTGGCTTTTAAGAATCGCGGAGTTCAAATATTTATACTTTTTTCCGCGTCATAAAAATACCGACAAGTGCCGCGAGCAGCACAATGGGAGCCAGCCTGACAAACAGCCATTCAAATGCATGAAAAACCGTGCCGACAACGGCGGTTTCTGGGTCACGAAAGTCCCAACCCAAGTAAGGACTATTGATTACGACCAAAGCCGCTGAAACGACCACGATAACCGCACATAGTGCGATCAGCGACCAATGAAGGAATGCTTTTCGCATTGCCGTTCTTCGTGCAAACTGTAAATTGATGATCTCCAGTTTTTCAGAGAGTACCTTGACTGTATCCGCCTCCACCTCTGCCACGTTCTCTCCTAACAGCGTGCTCACAGGTGTCTCCAGGGCTTCCGACAGGGCGATGAGCAGATCCGAATCTGGGACAGACAGTCCCTGCTCCCATTTGGAGACCGTTTGCCGCACCACATTCAGTTTTACGGCAAGCTCCTGTTGGGAAAGCCCTTTTGATTTCCGGATTGTTTTTATATTTTCGCTTAACATGAGGGATAACTCCTTTCACTCAGGTGTTACCGCCATTGTAGGGAGAATGGCCCGTTGCCGCAAGCAACGCAGATTAACACGGAGATC
>ERZ506358.297-NODE-297-length-7058-cov-4.40426_pt1 | contig 7058 bp, 11 predicted proteins | sample MGYA00513061_ERZ506358 | MGnify/ENA metagenome assembly ERZ506358 | reverse complement strand
CCTACACGACGCTCTTCCGATCTCTTTCAAATTTTTCTGATAATAGTATTTTTAGTTTTGACCATTCATTGTCTTAAAATGGGAATGTTGGCAGCCACGGCTATGTGTGCAATAGCTGCCGTTATAGTTGGAGTCTGGAGTGTTAAGAACATAAATAGTAGACCCAGTAAGCTAATAGAAGAATGGAAAGCAGACAAAAAATAGAGGAGAAATATCATGCCAACAGATATGAAACGATTTACAGTTTCTATTACAAAAGAAATGGAAAAGGATTTATCCGATCAGAAGAAAGAAACTTATTATGCAAATACACAAAGTGAAATGATAAGAGATTTAATTAGGCGAGGTCTGGAAGACTTAAAGAGAGAAAAGAGTTTTTTGGATAGGAATAAGGGGTAGATATGGATAGTAGCACCGAGCAGAAATGCTCGGGCCACTGACAGATATACTTGACAATAAAAGTCGGAAATCAGTTCTTTTGATTTTTTTTATCGTTTTCAAGTTTCTGAATACCTAAGCGTATAAGTTCTAATGTAGCGGAAGAGCGACTAGAATAACGGTTTTCAAAACGAAAATCGTCAATTTGTTTAAGTAAGTCTTCATCAACTGTTATAGTATAGCGTGGCTTTTCAGTAGGCATAATTATTATCCTCCTTTATCATTTATGTTTATTATGCATCAGTTCATCACTTGAGTCAATATCATTTTTTCTGGTACAAAAGAACTTGACAAGTGCATCACCGATGAACTATAATAAAAAAGTAAAAGGTTCACCACTAATGCACTTTGAAAGGAGGGATAAAGATGGCAACAAAATTGAAAAGAGTGACAATCACTATTACAAAAGAAATGGAGCAGGTTTTAAAACAAGCTAAAAAAGAGACGTTTTATGACTGTAATCAATCAAAAATGCTTAGAGAACTTGTGATGATAGGTCTGAACTCCCTAAATGAAAATAAAGCTAAGTGAAATAGAGTATAAGTATAATAAATAGTGTGCCGAAATTCGGCACAAGAAAGGCGGTAAAAATGGGATTACATTTATTAGAGAAAGATTTAAAAGAAGGAAAAGAATTGATGGAGATTTGTGAGAATCTTTCAGAAGAAGATCGATTGTTGGCGCAGATTTATATTCTAGCATTGACAGATAGAAGTAAATATCATGGATCAGTGAAAAAATAAAGCTAAAGGTTTTCATTGGAAAGCGGTACCGAAATTCGGTACAAAAGTAAGTATGAAAGAGAGGAAAAATAAGAATGATTACACGAAAAACTGTGGCTGAAGAGCTAACACAAGAATTCCTTACAGAAATGAAGGAACGTAGAGTATTTGATGATAATAAAAAATACATTTTAGACGTAAACAAAAGTAAAATGTACTCTTTAGTACAGGGATTTTCTGTATATCAGTTACCCAAAGTGAAAGAAACGGAGTATTTTAAGCAATCCGGATTTCATACATATTGGCTTCGTTTTCTTAATGAAAATAATCATGTAGTGTCAGCATGTTTGTCACGGGATAATTGGTCAGGTAATGGATTAAGGATTTTCTGCGAGGAAGAAAGATATGACAAAATATATTTTCCATCATCAGAGCAACTTCTAGAGAAAGATTTGCTGAAAAAAGTAGAAAAAAAGAAGGAGCGGCAGCTTACGAAATGAGTAAAGTGAATGCAATGGGGGAGTACCAAAGATGTGACAGATGTTTATGCAGAACCTGTAGAGAGAATATTGGAAATTGTGGAATCATGAAGGGAAGCTGCAGCGGATGTATCACATGTGTTGGAACTATTTTAAAATGCCCGAATGACAAGTATTCAGCGAAAGGAGAGGAAGGATGATAGCACTAGCAATTTTACTCTATTGGATAATAGGATTTATTGCGTATACCTTTTTGGCAGAGGGAATTTACGCTTCAAATTTCTTTTTGGCATTTTTTTGGCCGTTGATCGTGGTTGTAATTGCAGCCGCAGTCTTTGTTCAAATAATTTGTGAAAAAATAAAAGCTAGATAGGAGAGAAGAAAAAATGAGAGTATATGCAGTTTGGAATGGAAAAGGTGGAACAGGAAAAACAACAACAGCAATAAATTTAGCATACAATTTATCTGTTTTGGGTCAAAAGGTATTGCTGGTGGACTTAGATCCACAGACAAATGCCACCCCATTTTTTACCAAGGCGAATGAAAATGCTTATACGGTAAAGGATTTGTTTGCCGAGTATCCGGTAAAGATAAAAAGATGTATCTATCGGTCAAAATATTCATTGCTTGATGTTATTAAGGGAGATACTCATTTATCAGAATTAGATGCGCATGATGATTTTATGTTAAAAAATGCATTATGGGATGTAAAAACAGAATATGATGCAGTCGTGATCGACTGTAGGCCGTCTTTTGAGAACCTGACAAGAAATGCTTTGTGTGCTGCAGATATTCTTGTAACACCAATACAGTTAGATGGCTATTGCAAAGATAACCTTGCCCTGGTACAGAGAATGTATGATGAGATTTTAACAGACTATCCGGATCACGAAATTGAATGGAAAGTATTTGCGAATAAGGTGAGATTGTTAAAGTCCAGTCGCAATATTTATTCCGAACTGATGACAAAATATACCTATCCGTTGGTAACAACGTGTGTGAGTGATCGGGCGGCAGTGTCCAGTGCAACGGTTGCAAAAAAACCTCTGCTGAAACACCGTAAAAATGATGCGGCAACAGAAGACTTTATGAGTCTGACAAAAGAACTGATGGGGGTATCGTAAAATGGCAAATTTAGGAGAATTATTCTCAAAGGTTCCGGAAAAAAGAGACAGCGGAATGAAACATCCGAGAAGAGTGACCCAATGGATTCATTATACAAAGTTGGTGCGAAGCGCTTTTCAATTTTACGGAGAAATTACAGAGGAAATACAAACGCTTGCAATGCTGATCAAAGCGGAAGGCGAAGTGCTGCAGAATGTAATTGTCCGGAAAACCGATGTGGATGAGTATGAAATTATAGCCGGGCATAAAAGGGTATTGGCTTGTAAATATCTGGTAGAAGAAGGCAAAGCGGAAGAATTTGCATTTGTTCCATGCGATGTAAAGAACATGAATGATATCCGGGCACAATTTCAGGTGATGTCTTCCAACTATCATCATTCAAAGTCTGACTATGAAAAAATGAAGGAAGTATCGGATATGAAATATCTAATGGAACATTATCCGGAAGAATTTCCCGATGTTGCTGCTGGGGGAAGAGTGGTCGAACATTTGGCAGCACAGTTACATATGAAGAGATCTACAGTGTCAGAATATTTAGCAATTGATCACAATTTGATTCCGGAGGGAAAAGAAGCGTTTAAAGAAAGCAAGTTGAATAAGAGTGCTGCGTGTGCAATGGCAGCATTACCGGAAGAAGAACAGGAAAAATTATTGACAGAAGGGAAGACCACGCATAAGGAAATCAAGGAATATAGGGAAAAAAATCTGGAACCATCAGAGGAAGAAATCAGAGAATTTTATAATATAGCGGTCAGTCGCAGATTTAGAGACTTATCTGGACAGCAACTGAAGGAAGCATTGATTGAGGACATGGGGAAAAGCCGAGCAGGCGGAGCAAGAGAAAATCTTGATTATCAGTGTGATCCCCGAAGAGTTTGTATCAATAATAAATGGATGACATGGAGCAAGTTTGTAAACCAAGTAGAAAAGTTGTTCCCAAGACATGTTAAGGAGATTCCGTCCACTGATGTAAAGGAGGTGAGCTGCAAATGCGAAGAAGCTGAACATCAGAAAAATGAAACACAGCATACAATTCACATTAGTTTCGATTTTAAAGTAAATACAGGGGAGTGTTTCGATAAACAAACAGAATCTTTTGTGAAAGCGATAGAAAAAGCAATGCTGAATCAGCAGTATGATAGTCAGACGGAAGAGATTGTCAGGAAGTTACTGTGCCGAATTTCGGCACAGTAAAGGGTAGAAATTGTGAAAGTAGATATTTTTTCTAGAATGTTTGAGTTCTATTTAACATCACATATTCATTTTCAAAATATGGCAGAATCTATTTTAATATTTTTACATGAGGAAGGTGATTGTGGAAACGAAGGAATCATTGAAGCAGGAATCCCAGAAGGATGGGAATGGTATCATTTTGAATCAAAATTTGCAAGAAGATGTAAACAGAGAATAGAAGCTGAAAGAGGATTTTATTTTCAAATCACAGAGGAAGAGAAAAAAGAATATTTTTCTAATATTGCTAACGAAGATATTCTATTTTGTGTAATGTATGCCCATTGGGTTGGGTTGAGTAAAAGAAAAATCAATTATATAAAAAAGGCAAAGACTGAAAAAACAGCAAAAAAGAGACTGAAAGAGTCCTTGCCAATTGAAAATATTTACTATATCAATCTTCCAGAAGAAACGATATCTGCCCATAAAATAGAAGAGAATATTTTGCTGGCAGAGAATGGAAATCGGTATGAAATTATATGAGTTACGGAAATTGTATAATTTATCAATAAAAAGGAGGAACACATGAATAAAGTAATTTTAGTAGGAAGACTGACCAGAGACCCAGAAATAAGATATTCGCAGGGTGAAGATAGTATGGCCGTAGGACGCTATACCATTGCAATTAACCGCAGAGTCAAACCTGATCAGGAACAGACAGCAGATTTTCTTCGGTGCATTGTTTTTGGACGTTCTGCGGAGTTCGCAGAGAAATATTTCCGGCAGGGAATGAGAATTGCCGTTTCCGGAAGAATCCAGACAGGAAGCTACACAAACAAAGACGGTGTGAGAGTTTACACAACAGAAGTTGTGGTAGAAGAACAGGAGTTTGCAGAAAGTAAAGCAGAAGCAGAGGGAAGACCTTTTCATGAATCAACCACAGATGCAGATGGATTTATGAATGTTCCGGATGGACTGGATGAGGAACTTCCATTTCACTAAATATACATAATAATTTATAAAAAATAGATATTATTAAATAACCAAAAGTGCAGGAGGAATGAAGAAATGAAAAAGAAACAGGTTTTGGTATTATTGATGGCAGCAACACTTACTGTAGGAACAGTATCTCCAGTATATGCAATGGAGACGGAAAGCGAAAATTGTGAAATGATGACAGAAATGGTGGAAACAGTGGAAGAAATCTCAAGTGTATCAGAAACAGAGGGTACATTTTCAGAAGAAATTGCAGAGTTTGCAACTACTTCTGAATTAGGAGTTGATGAATCAATAGCTCCAGATGCGGTTGCTGTATTATCTGAAACAGTTGCGGACGAAACATTAGTGCCTACACAGGTCAAAGAATCTGTTATTGTGGAAAATACAATGACATTGAGTGATACAGAGCTTACAGTCTACATGAAGAGAGGCATTGGTATCTATCCGATTTTTAGTGGTGAAGAAGAGAGCGTAACCTGGACAACAACAGATCCAAGTGTTACTGAATTGATATATGATCCAAGCTTGCCACTTAATATTATGATTTCAGGGCTGAAACCAGGAACAGCCACGGTTACTTGTACAAGTGCAAGCGGGTTAACGGCATCTTGTCACGTTACTGTAAAACAATTGTATCATGCAGAAAGTGTAAGCATTAATCAGCAAAATGTTGCAATGAAGCCAGGAGAAGTAATGACATTGGATGCATCTGTGTATCCTGTAGAGGCCACGCCAACCACGGAATTAGAATGGTACAGTAGCGATCCATCCATTGTCGAGGTTGACAGTCAGACTGGTGAAATTACTGCATTGCAGCCAGGGACTGTTACTATTACGGTTTGGACTCGCAATAAAAAATCTGGCACGTGTACAGTAACAGTGAAAGATAAAGAATCTGTAGATAAAACAGCCTTAAAAATTGCAATTGAGACAGCTAAGGAAGCTCTGAAAGAAGAGGATAAGTATACAGAAGAGTCCGTCAAAGTCTTGAAGGCTGCAGTAGCAGAAGCGGAAAAAGTAGCAGCGAATGAGAAAGCAACACAGGAAAGTGTAGATGCAGCAACACAGGCAGTGGAGGAAGCAATAGAAGGCTTAAAAGAAAAACCAGCAGTGCCGGAAGTGAACAAAGATGCGTTGAAAGAAGCAATTGAGACAGCTAAGAAAGCTCTGAAAGAAGAGGATAAGTATACAGAGGAATCCATCAAAGCCTTGAAAACTGCAGTAAGAGAAGCGGAAAAAGTAGCGGTGAATGAGAAAGCAACACAGGAAAGTGTAGATGCAGCAACACAGGCAGTGGAGGAAGCAATAGAAGGCTTAAAAGAAAAACCAGCAGTGCCGGAAGTGAACAAAGATGCGTTGAAAGAAGCAATTGAGACAGCTAAGAAAGCTCTGAAAGAAGAGGATAAGTATACAGAGGAATCCATCAAAGCCTTGAAAACTGCAGTAAGAGAAGCGGAAAAAGTAGCGGCGAATGAGAAAGCAACACAGGAAAGTGTAGATGCAGCAACACAGGTAGTGGAAGAAGCAATAGAAGGCTTGAAAGAAAAACCAGCAGTGCCGGAAGTGAATAAAGATGCGTTGAAAGAGGCAATTGAGACAGCTAAGAAAGCTCTGAAAGAAGAGGATAAGTATACAGAGGAGTCCGTCAAAGTCTTGAAGGCTGCAGTAAGAGAAGCGGAAAAAGTAGCAGCGAATGAGAAAGCAACACAGGAAAGTGTAGATGCAGCAACACAGGCAGTGGAAGAAGCAATAGAAGGCTTGGAAGAAAAAACAGTTGTGCCGGAAGATAAAGACAGTATTGTTAAGATTCAGTTTGTGGATGAAAAAGGGAATGTAGTAGCTGGAGGAGATTATTTTGTTGATAAGGATGGTGATGGAATCTTCAATCACACGGAAATATTAGAATGGGTTCCTGAAGGATATGAATTAAAAAGTTTTGGGGATTATCTAGTGGAATTGTTTAAAGAAACACCATTGCAGCTTACAGTTGTAAAGTCAGAGAATCCGGATCAGAAGCCAGAGAATCCAGATCAGAAGCCAGAAAATCCGGATCAGAAGCCAGAGAATCCAGATCAGAAGCCAGAGAATCCAGAGCAAAAACCAGAGAATCCGGATCAGAAGCCAG
>ERZ506358.252-NODE-252-length-7815-cov-3.7759_pt1 | contig 7815 bp, 11 predicted proteins | sample MGYA00513061_ERZ506358 | MGnify/ENA metagenome assembly ERZ506358 | reverse complement strand
GGATACCAATCAGGTGGTCACCCTATCCAGCCTGTTCCCTGAGGGCAGCGACTATGTGACGGTGCTGTCCCAGCAGGTAAAGAGCTGGCTGGAGGGGCGGGAGGATGCGTTCTTCTACCAGGAATTTACCTCCATTGACCCCGAGCAGAGCTTTTATTGGGGAGAGGACGGCTCTCTGGTGCTGGTCTTTGACGAGTGCAGCGTGCTGCCCGCCTCCTCTGGAAATCCGGAGGTGACCATCCCAGCCCAGGTGGTGCAGCAGCTGATGGAAGGGACGTAACAAGGGGGGAGATACAGGGCGCAGGGGATGGGATATAGCTGGCGTTAATTTTCCGGCGCCGCCTTGACAAGCGGGGAAGGGGCTGTTATAGTCGAATTACCCCGCCAAAGGAGGTTTTGTTCGATGGCCTGGGATTTTTTTGCCCATACCCGCACCCTGGAGCTGCTGTACCATAAAATGCAGGCTCCCGTGCTGGAAGAATATCATCTCACCCAAATCGAGCTGGATGTGCTGCTCTTTCTCTCCCACCACCCTCAGCAGGACACCGCCAAGGATATTGTAGAAATTCGCCGCCTGACGAAATCCCACGTCTCCGCCGCGGTGGAGGGGCTGGTTCAGCGGCAGTATCTCCAGCGGCTGCGCCGCCCGGACAATAAAAAGCTCATTCATCTGGTGCTGCTGCCCGACGCCATGCCCGCGGTCCAGGCGGGCCAGGCCCGGCAGAGAGAGTTTTTCCAGACCCTCAAGAAGGGCTTTGAGCCCCAGGAGGTCCAGGTGCTCAACGCCATGCTCAAACGCATGGGCGACAACGCCAAAGAGGCCTACGCACAACTATAAAATACGGCCCGTCTCCTTTTGGAGACGGGCCGGATTTTTTGTGATTCGGATTTGTCTGAGCGGATGGAACGGGTCTGGGACCCAAAGTAAAAGGCGATGACCACCGAGAAGATGGTAAGAAAGCTCTGTACGTCCACCTGGCCGGTGGCCGTCATGTGGCCAAACACGCCGGTGAGCATTAGGGTGACCAGGCTCTTCACGTCCAGCAGGTGGCACAAGAGTTTGCGGACAAATGGACCCATAGACGCCCCTCCCTTCCCGTCCATCCTATGCCGGGAGCAGGGGGACGGTTATTCCGGTACCGGAGCGCGCAGCAGAAACCAGACGGCCCAACCGAAGCCCAGTGCCAGGGCCACGCCGCCGCCGATGCCCAGCGTGGTCAGGTCGGGCATCCGGTCCAGGTAGGGGTTCAGAATCTGGGGGACAAAGCACACCGACATCCACAGTGCCCACAGCGCCCACATGCCCTTCTTGCCGAAGCGGTGGAGAATGGTGCCGCACAGTACCCCCATGGCCATAGCGGCCAGAGGGATGACAAACCAGCCCCACAGGGGCATGACGAAGAGCTCCACAAACAGGGCGTTGGGAGAGATATTGTCCAAAGCCACCCATCCATCCCTGCCGTAATAGACGCCGTCGCAGCCGGTGATGGCCTGCCACAGAGAGGGAGCAAGCGACAGCTCCAGCCAGACCAGCAGGGCGGACAGAAGCATACAGAACAGGGCCACTGCCGCCGCGGCCCCCAGTGTCAGGGCAAGAGACCGGCGGCGGGTACAGCCCAAGCGAACCAGATGGGAGAACTGAAAGCCGGAGTAGCTCAGACTGCAAATGAGGATGAGAAAGGCGCTGACAATGGGCAGGATCATGCCGGAGATCATCAGAGAGGTGCCGTCAGAGAAGAAGGCCAGCACCACTGCTGTAACGATGTGAGCCACCAGAAAGAAGCCTGCCAGCACGCCGGCGCATAGGGCAAAGTCATCCCAGGAGCTGCGCAGTAATTTGAAATACATTCCCATTCACCTCACAACATACCGGCGGATGGACCGCCACAGGAGAAGTTCGCCCAGAATCAGAATGGCCAGCAAAACAACCACGGCAATGGGCAGAAACAGGGGGGTAAAGCCCAGGCCAAAGAAACCCATTCCCGCCAAGCCAAGCACCACCACTCCGGCGATAGTCACAATGGCCAGGGACATGATGAAGATACCCAGGGCCTTGGAGCGCACCATCAGCAATCCGGACAGGCCGCCCACCACCAGAATGGCCAGACAGAAAAGGGGATAGAGGGGGCCGTACTGGCCGGAGACCAGCAGCAGGAGGTGGAGGCGCTGATTGGGAACCCAGTTGCCCATTTGAGGGATGAGGGGCATCAGCAGGGTCAGTCCCCAGCCGATGAGAGCGTAGACCACCAGGATCAGCTGCATGCCCTGAAAGTAGGTGCGCCGGGTCCCGCCCATGGCAATGGCCAGGTTCAGGGTGGCGGTGGTCAGAGACACGCTGTACATAAAGAGAAACAGCAAAATGAGCAGGGGCATGGAGTAGAAGTAGGTGGCAAAGATGCCCTCTTTCCCCTGGGGAGTTCCGGAAACCACTGCCAGTACTACCACAACAGCCTCAAATGCCGCCATGGCGGATACATTGGGCCAGAGAAAGGACCAGAAGTATTGCAGACACTTTTTCATGGGAGCATCCCCTCCTTATCCCTCGTCTCCGTGGCCGCACAGAGCTACAAACACATTTTGCAGGTTCATGGGGGCGATATCCACGTCGAACTGCGCCGCCTGGGCCAGCTGGGCCGCGCCGCCCCGCACGCCGCAGCTCTTGTGGCGGCCGGTCTCCCGGGTGGTGAGCACCTCCAGGCCCTGGCAGGCCCGGTCCACCTCCTCCTGGTGGCCGGAGATGTAGCGGAACTCATGGACCAGCTCGTCGGTCTCGGCGTTCTCAATGATCTTCCCCTCGTCCAGGATGATGACCCGCTCAAAGACGGAGGCGGCCTCCTCGATGATGTGGGTGGAGATAATAAAGGTACGGTTTGTCTTGGCGTAGTCGTCCAGGAGCAGCTGGTAGAACCGTTCCCGCATCACCACATCCAGCCCGGCCACCGGTTCGTCCAGAATGGTGATGTCCGCTCCGCTGGCCAGCGCCAGCAGGATGGTCACCATGGACATCTGCCCCTTGGACAGCTGGGAAATTTTCTTCTTGGGGTTGAGCTTGAACTCCTGGAGCAGCCGCTGGGCGTACTCCTGGTCCCAGTTGGGGTAGAAGATGGAGGCGGTATTCAGGTAATACTTGATCTTCAGGTTGTTGGGGCCGGTAAACAGGGTGGGCTGGAGCTCCCGGGAGAAGCAGATGTGGTTGAGAGCGTCCTGGTTTTCCCACACGGACTTGCCGTTGTAGGTCACCTCGCCGCTGTCCATGGTGTTCTGGGCGGTGAGGATGGACAGCAGGGTGGTTTTGCCCGCTCCGTTGCGGCCGATAAGGCCGTAGATCTTGCCCGGCTGGATGTCCAGATCCAGGTCCTGGAGCACCTGGTTGTCGCCATAGGACTTGCACACGCCCTTGGCAGATAAAACGCCAGTATTCATGGTTGTTCTCCTTCCCCGATGGCCTTGCGCACCATCGCCAGCAGCTCCTCCCCGGTGAGACCCAGGGAGCGTCCTTCGTCGATCATGGGCTGGATATAGCCCTGGCAGAATGCCGCTTTTCGTTTTTCCCGCACTTTTTCCACGCCTCCCGGAGATACAAACATGCCGATCCCCCGGCGCTTATACAAAATTCCGTCGGCCACCAGCAGGTTGATGCCCTTGGCAGCGGTGGCGGGATTGATGTTGTAGCAGCGGGAGAGCTCGTTGGTGGAGGGGACCTGCTCCTCCTCCCGGTACACCCCGCGGAGGATGTCGTCCTCCAGCAGTTGGGCAATTTGCAGATAGATCAGGGTCTGGTCGCCCAGCGCGCCCCGCATGAGATCGCCTCCTTCAGATTTCGAAAAAGTGTCAAAGCCACTTTTTCGAGAGAGATTGCACGAAAGATTTGCCTCACTTTCTTATGAAATTGTCGGCAAATCTTTCGCGAGAAGTGTCATTTCCGACGCACATGTCGCCGGAAATGACGGGATTTCATTTTATTCCGCCGCCATCTCCGCGCTAAGAGCCGCCGCTTTGCGGCGGTTGCGCTCCGAAACGCGCCTGCGGGCGCAGTCCGGGCGGCGGAACTCCTTGCAGGAGGGCTTTTCATAAGCACTCCTTGTTCAATGGTTCATTACTTGTGTAATTAACTATATCACCAACATGGCATCCTGTCAATAGAAAAACCCCGGCAGAAGAAATTTTTTCTCCCGCCGGGGCTGTGTGATATTTAGAAGTGGTGTCCCTCCAGAGCCAGGAGGGCCTTTTTCAGCTCCAGTCCGCCGCCGTAGCCGGTGAGGGAGCCGTCGGCTCCCACCACCCGGTGGCAGGGGATGAAAATGGGGATGGGGTTATTGTGGTTGGCCATGCCCACCGCCCGGAACCCCCGGGGGCAGTCCACCGCCAGAGCAATGTCCCGGTAGGAGCGAATCTCCCCCCAGGGGATGGCCTCCAGAGCCTGCCACACCCGGCGCTGAAACGGGGTGCCCTGGGGGTTCAGGGGCAGGTCAAAGGTTTTGTGCTGGCCGCCCAGGTATTCCAACAGCTGCCGCTCCCCCTCCAGCAGCAGGGGAGTGGGATGGGAGGCCAGCCGGGGCGTAGGGTAGGAGGGGAGGTACAGGTGGGTAATAAAGTCTCCCTCGCTGGCCAGGGCCATGAGGCCCAGAGGAGTGGAAAATTGATAAAAGTCCATCAGGCTACCTCCACAGGGGTGGATTTTCCCACCAGATTGACATAGCTCTTGCCCACGCCCAGTTTGAGAGGCTGGCCGTCGGCGGTGTAGTAGGTGAGGGGGCTGGAGTTTTTCTCCTTGGACCAGGTGATTTCCTGCACCGTGCCGTCGCAGAAGAACAGACCCTCGCCGGTGCCGGTGGTGCGGATGGCCTGCCGCCCCGCGTCATCCCCCTCCAGGTTGGATACGCTGGTGCGCAGCACCAGTACGTTCTTGACGCCTACCTGCTTCCCAGTGTTGCCGTCCACATAGGGCTGTCCGTATTCCGACACCAGATAGAGGCCGCTGTCGGGGTCGTAAGTAAATACCCCGGTCTTATAAGTAGAGAAGGTGATGGTCACACTCTGGGCGCTGTCCCCCTGGGCCTTCTGGCCCTCCTCCAGGAAGGTCTGGGGATAGGTGTAGCCGTCCTTGTGCTCCAGGCGCAGCCAGGAGTAGGAGGGGAGCAGCTCCTGGATGGTCTCCCCCGAGGTGAGCACGCTGTGCTCCAGTCCCATGTTTTTCCGCCGCTGCTGGTCCCGCCAGAACAGGGTGCCCTCGTAGGGGCCGTTGACGCAGTCGAAGGCGCTCACGCCCCAGTTATCAATGGCGGTGTAGGCCCCGGGACTGCCCCCGGCGTGGAGGAAGATGGCGTCATGGCCCAGGGCCAGGGAGACGTAGTAGTCCCGGGCGGAGCGCACCGAGCCGATGTCCCCCACACCCTCTACCGACTGAAACACCCCCAGCATCCGGGTGATGCCTCCCTCGGCCAGAGCCTCATAGATGATGTCCGCCTGGGACACGCCCAGCTGGGGCAGGGCCTTTTTCAGGTTGTTGAGCATGATGGACACCGGCCGGTTTTGGCTGATGTCCTGCTCGCAGCCCTCCCCGGTGAGGGGGTTGACATAAGGGAGAACGGGCTCCGGGTCGGGCTCCACCGGAGCCAGCACCGACGTATCGGGGGGCTCCGAGGAGGAGGCGGGAGGCGCCTGCTTGGGACCGCAGGCGGTCAGGGTGAACAGAAGCGCGCCGCTTACCAGAAGGGAGAACATTCGTTTGCTGCACATGGGACATTCCTCCTTTGCGTCCATTATACCTTGCTGTCCTTTGGGGCACAAGCCACATTCTTCCTGCTTTCCCAGGTGCTTTCACAAAATGTTTACCACTCTTTCAGGAAAGTTTCAGGTCTATGGGGTAACATGGTTGCGATTCAACAACAGCAAGGAGGTCTGTGTTTTGATCGAAGTGCGTGATTTGGTCAAACAGTACGGAAATCGCCTGGCGGTGGATCACCTCAGCTTTACCGTGCCGGACGGCCAGATTTTTGGCTTTTGGGACCAAACGGTGCGGGCAAGTCCACTACCATAAACCTGATGACCGGCTATCTGGGTCCCACCTCCGGGGAGATCCTGGTGGATGGGTTCAGTGTGACCAAGGAGCCGGAGAAGGCCAAGCGGTGTATCGGCTATCTGCCCGAGCTGCCCCCCTCTATATGGATATGACGGTGGACGAGTATTTACGCTTCGCCGCCCAGCTGAAAAAGGTGCCTAAGAGTGAGCGGGAGGCCCAGGTGGACCGGGTGGCCGAGATGACAGGGGTGGACCAGGTGCTGGGCCGCCTCATTCGCAACCTGTCCAAGGGCTACCGCCAGCGTGTAGGCTTGGCCCAGGCGCTGCTGGGCTTCCCCAAGGTGCTCATTCTGGATGAGCCCACCGTGGGCCTGGACCCCAAGCAGATTTTGGAGATGCGTACCCTCATCCGCCAGCTGGCCCAGGAGCATACCGTCATCCTACCCTCACCTCCCTGCCCAACTGGGAGGGCCTGCTGGAGAGCCGAGGCTTGAAGCTGGTGGACGGCTACATCGCCGATCCGGGCAGCTACTATCCTCAGCTGGGCTCTGCCTTTGCCATCTGCGGCGTGCTGTCCACTTACAGCCCCGTTACCGACGGCTGTGACAGCGACTCCCTGACCCTGTTTACCAACTCCCGTGGCTTTGAGGCACTGGATCCCGGTACCGATGAGGACTGGACCATCACCACCTTCCTGTCCACCACCGGCCAGGGTTTGGCAGTGACCGAGGATGACCAGCAGACCCAGGGAACCTACATCCTGGGCGCGGTGGCCGATGGCTCTGACGGCGGACGGCTCACCGTGTTCGGCAGTTCCTCTCTGCTCAACGGCCAGATCATCTCCCAGAATCCCAGCCTGGTCAACCAGACCCTGTTTATGGATGCCCCCACCATGGAGATAAATCTCACCGATGAGGATGGGACCCAGGTGAAGCTGCTCATCGGCAGCACCGCGGACAGCGGCGACTACTACGCCAAGGTGGATGGGAGCGACACCGTATACACCATTGCCAGCACCCTGCCCACCGCCCTGGATATCCAGGTAGACGAGCTCATCGCCCTGGCCGAATTCCCCAGCATCAGCGAGGACAACATCCAGTCTGTTACCTGGACCAGCGGGGAGAGTACCGTCACCCTGGTGAAGGAAGAGACCGAGAGTGAGCCTGCCGAGGACTCCAGCTCTGACTCCAGCGCGGACACCAGTTCCGATTCCAGTACGGATTCCAGCCAGGAGGATACCACCATCGTCTGGAAAGTGGACGGCCAGACCGTGTCTGAGGACAACACCACCTTCATCAGTCTCATGGCTCAGCTGTCTGAGTTGGCCTTCTCCGACTGCTATGACTACCACAAACAGGCCCAGACCCGCACCGACTGCGGCCTGGATACCCCTGTTGGTGTGCTCACCGTAGTGTACACCGACGGCGACGAGGAAAAGACCATGACCCTTACTCTGGGCGCCCTGGCCGAGGGCGGCGAGAGCTACTACGCCATGCTGGACAACGATCCCATCATCTACCTCATTCCCTCCAACGAGATCGGCTCCCTGTTCTCCATGACCGTGGATAATCTCACAGCGGTGGAGGAGACCGCCATTGCCGAGAGCGCCATGGAGCCCCACCTGCACCTGGAGATGACCAAGGAGGGTGCCGCCCTGGACCCGGTCACCCTGCTGCCCGACCAGCTTTGACAAAGGGCTCGTTGCAAAATGAACGGCCTAAAAAATAAGGCGAGAGGCTGACCCGTCAGGGTTGGCCTCTCGTCTTATTTGCGTTAAAATTGAATTGATGAAAA
>ERZ506358.226-NODE-226-length-8406-cov-3.46378_pt1 | contig 8406 bp, 5 predicted proteins | sample MGYA00513061_ERZ506358 | MGnify/ENA metagenome assembly ERZ506358 | reverse complement strand
TCCGATCTCACCGCCGAGTATGTGGTCATGAACTGCATGCCCGACACCGAGGTTGAGATCGACGACGGCAGCAATCCTGTTTCTGGCAAGTACAGCATCAAGTATGCTAACCTGAAGGAAAAAAAGGTTTATGTTGTTGTGAACAACGGCAGCACCGAGAAGGCTCCCACCGATGTCACTGTTGAGCTGCAGTCCTACATCAGCGGCGAGTGGAAGACCCACTCCACCGTGAAGGATGCTGAGAGCGGCGGTTACAACGCTGATTGGAGTGGCTGGAATTACATTCTGAATGCTCCTATAACTAAGGGTGAGTATCGTGCCGTTATCACCATCGGTGATGATGTCATGACCTCTGATTCCTTCGCTATTCAGTAAATCGGAAAGTTCCTGTTTACTGTGTCCCCCGGGCTTTGCCCGGGGGATTTCTTTTTATATACTCGCGTCCAGCAGTGCAACCATCTGATACTTTGCTCCCGACTGATTCAGTGCCCGCTCTCCACTGCTGTCATGAGACCAGGAGAGAGAATTTTCTCCCCAGGTGAGGGATAAGTTAAGCGTACCGTATTGTTGGTGGTGAGGCAGCACCACCTGCATCCCTCGCCAGGCAATAAAGCTGTATCCTTTTTTAGATTCTGCCACCATAACCACTAGGGGCTTCCCCGGAAACGTCTGCTTTGGGGTAGTCGTTCCCGTTCCTGTGTATGTAGTGTAGTAAATCGTGCAGTTTCCAAGTTTAGCGATTGCGGCTTCCTGTGCAGACAACTGCTCCCCGTGTTGGGTTACCAGATTGTCCAACGCTTCCAGAGCTGTGTCCACTTTCGCATTGTCCTGGTTGAATTCCTCCCTCAGTACCTGGTCCGTTTCCTCCCACTGGCACAGACCATAGTGTTCCGTGTAATTACTCGCCATAGGTACTCCTCCTTCAAAAGTAGCTTTCACCTATGGCGGGAATCCGTCTGCAAGTGCATATTCTTATACAAATATTGGTAATTACGTCCCGCCATGCTCTTTTGCAGGCGGGATTTTTTATGCCTTGGTCTACCCCAAGTCTACCAAATGTCTACCACGGGTCATCTGGAAACCCTTGGGCCGCAACAGTTTCCAGTCATTTTCTTGGTTCTTCCATTTACTCCGTCTACCAAAAGTCTACCACTTCAATTATTTTTTCTTATTTCAGCTTGATTCTTATTATATAAATCAAATTATACAACTAATTTTAAAAAGCAAGGGTTGTTATGCTTTCCTGTACTTGGCAGTCAACTTTCTTTGACCAAATTTTGTAAGGAGGAACTCTCAATGAGAAACCTAAAGCGGACTCTGAGCCTGGCCCTCTCCGCCACTATGCTCTCCAGCATGATGGTCGCAGGCGCCGGCGCCGCAAGCTATGCTGACGTATCATCCAACCACCACCAGGAGGCCATTGCCGTGATGCAGGCCGTTGGCGTGATGGTCGGCGATCAGAATGGAAACTTCAACCCCGACAAGCAGGTCACCCGCGCCGAGATGGCCGTTGTGATGTCCAATCTGCTGGGTCTGAAGATGGAGGACTTCAAGAACGCTTCCATCCCCTTCACTGATGTGCCTGAGTGGGCCCGTCCCTATGTGGCCGCCTGCTACGCCGCCGGCGTGACCAGCGGTACCAGCGCCACCACCTACGGCGCCAACGCCCCCGTTACCGCCGTGCAGGCCAGCCTGATGATGATGAAGGCTCTGGGCTACTTCCAGTACAGCTCCGACTTCGGCAGCGACTGGCAGATCGCCACCATTAAGCAGGCCTCTTCCATTGACCTGTTTAAGAACATCAACACCGGCGCCAACGACGCCCTGTCCCGCAACAATGTGGCTCAGCTGGCTCTGAACACCCTGGAGGCCACCATGGTTCAGCCCACCAAGAACGGCTCTACCATCATCGTGGGCGACATCACCATTACCGGCGATGTGGAGTACAAGGATATCACCAGCTCCGCCGACTACGCCAAGGCTATGGCCGACAAGGAGCTGGACGATGGCAAGTATGCCGTTCAGCTGGGCGAGAAGCTCTTTGACGGCAGCCTGAAGATCGACACCGCCGTCACCTCCGACGCCTTTGCCCGTCCCGCCCGCACCTGGAACTACAAGGGTGAGCAGGTCGTGGTTGCCGCCGACGAGGCCGACTACGTACTGAGCGGCGAGATCACCGGCAAGGAGCTGTTCAACACCGTGGGTGAGACCCTGGCTGACTCCAACAAGTACACCTGGACCATCAACCTGGACGGCACCACCGGCAGCACCTTCTCCCAGAGCAATGTGTCCAAGAGCAACGACAACGCTCTGCTGGGTACCGGCAACGGCACCATGATGGAGATCTTTGTCACCAAGGAGTATGTCTCCTCCAGCGAGAAGGGTTCTGTGGTCGTCTCCATCGTAAACACTTACGCCGGCCAGATCTCCTCTGTGATGGGTCAGGACGACGTGGATGAGGACGAGGAGCCCTATGTGATCGTCTCCGACCTGTCCCAGACTCCTGTGGCCGACGGCAAGAAGTTTGAGGCTACCGGCTATGACGTGGACGATGTGGTCCTCTTCACCTACAGCAAGAAGACCTCTGAGATCGAGTCCATGACTTCCGCCCGCAAGGTCTCCGGCGAGGTGACCAAGGTCACTGCCAACGAGAGCTTTGTGGTGGATGGCCAGACCTATCAGTATTCTGCTCAGTTTAAGACCAGCGATTACATCACCACTGGCTCCGTGGATAAGGACGTAGTGTTCTATCTGGACGCTCAGGGCTACGTGATCGCCATCGGCGAGGCTGAGTCCTCCAGCGACTACGCCTTCGTGGTGGGCTATCAGGATGACACCAAGTTCGGTACCACCACCCACTACGCCAAGCTGCTGCTCACCGACGGCAAGGTGATCGAGGTGGAGACCGAGTCTTCCGCTTCTTCTCTGGACAAGCACATTGTTGCCTACACCAAGGACAGCGACAACGTCTATACTCTGGCTGACAAGAGCAGCGCTGCCGCTTCTTCCGACAACAACCTGAACATCGAGATCGGTAAGGCCGCTATGACTATCAACGGCGCCACTGTCTACGCCAACAGCCAGACCATCTTCCAGGTCAAGGACGGCGATGACTACGTGATCTACACCGGTATCCAGAACGTACCCAACATCAGCGACGACAACAGCACCACCAAGACTGTCGTCTTTAAGAGCTCCTCCAACATGGCCAAGGTGGTTTATATTGAGTCCGCCGTGCTGGAGAGCAACACCGCCGAGCAGGTGACCTTCGTGGTGGGCGACGCTTCCGCCGCCGAGAACAAGGACAACCGCGGCGAGTACTACACCTTTGACGCTGTGGTCGACGGCAAGGTAACCACTCTGGACGTGAAGAAGAGCTCTGCTGCTGCCTCCACCCTGAAGGCTGAGGGCATCTTCTCCGTGAAGAGCTACTCCATGGACGCCAATGGCCTGGTCACCAAGGTCAACCTGTACACCAGCGAGATCGCTTCCGTCAACGACGGTACCAAGCGCGTGGAGAACGGCGTGGTTGGCTTTGGTAACGAGAACCAGGGCTTCAGCTACTACAGCTTCCAGGATAACGCTCTGGTCGTGAAGTACGACGGCAAGGACCTGACCGTGGGCACCATCAACGGCATCAAGACCGACGCCAACGACCTGGCCACCGTCATTCTGAAGGACGGCGCTGTGAAGGCCGTGTTTATCCAGGCAGTTTCCGGCAACGTGGCTCCCGCCAACTACAAGGTGACCTACTCCGCCGGCTCCGGTTCCGGCGCTCCCCAGGAGGCTACTGCCGTTCAGGGCAAGGACTTTACCATCAGCGGCACTGAGCCCACCTACGGCAGCCACCAGTTCCTGGGTTGGTCTGATGGCGAGGGCAACCTGTACGCCGCCGGCGACGTGATTGCCAACGTGCAGGGCAACATCACCCTGACCGCTGTTTACCTCAGCGACACCGTGACCGTGGATGATGCCACTTCCTCCAGCGGCCTGGCTGCTGCCGGCGTGAAGCTGACCATCGCCCCCGCTGGTCTGGATATCTCCTCTAAGATCTCCTCCGTCAAGGCCACCGGCACCGGCACCTATGCCGAGTCCGCCGTGGGCACTGACACCGAAGCGACTGTCTCCTACTCTGACCCCAACCTGGAGCTGACCTTTGATAAGTCTGAGACTCTGGCCAGCTGCACCAGCGGCGATAGCATGGAGATCACTGTGACCGTCACCTTTGAGGACGGCGGCTCCAAGGAGTTTACCGTCACCTACGACTGGTCCTAACACTCCAGCGATTGCAATTTCCCCAACATAAAAAAATCCTGGCGACCTCGGTCGCCAGGATTTTTTCTTTTACTCTTTTTCGATGTCCATCATCAGGCCAACACGGCGAGCGTGGCGGCCTCCCTCAAATTCAGTGGAGAGGAACACATCCACGATGCGCTCAGCCATATTGGGGCCAATGATCCCCGCACCCATGGCCAGCATGTTGGCATTGTTATGCTTGCGCGTTAATTCAGCCGATAAAGGATCGCTGCACAAGCCGCAGCGGATTCCCTTGACCTTATTGGCACAGATGGAGATGCCGATGCCGGTGGTGCAGATCACAATACCCTTTTCGCAGCGCCCATCGGCCACCGCCTGGGCCGCTGCCTTTCCGAAAATGGGATAGTCACAGCTGTCCAAGCTGTCACAGCCGCAGTCCAGCACGCTGATGCCCTTGGCCGTCAAATACGCTTTGATATGTTCTTTCAGGCGATAGCCGCCATGATCGGAAGCAATGGAAACCATAACCTTTTCCTCCTGCAAATGATTCTATTCTGACAGCTATTTCTAGCTGGCAGTCCGCTTCTTTTCTACTTTATTGTAGTGCATTTCCCCCATTTTGGCAAGAGCAGACAAAAAATAAGGTCCGCTTTTGCGGACCTTATTTTATCGATGGGAAATGAATCAGTCGCGGGTGGGCACATGCCAGATATCCCGGGCATAGTCGCGGATAGAGCGGTCGGCGGCAAAGATGCCGGAGCGCGCGATGTTGATGAGGGACATCTGATTCCAGCGCTGCCGGTCAGCGTAGGTCTCCAGAGCGCGGCAGTGGGCCTGACGATAGCTGTCGAAGTCAGCCAGCAGCATATAGTCGTCGGCGGGGCTGCCTCCGGCGCTGCGCAGCAGACGGTCCATCAGATCGGCATAGGACTCCTTGTCGGCAAAACCGGCGGAGATCTGGTCGATGACCCGCTTCAGGTCGCCGTTCTGGTGGTAGTAGTCCTGAGGATGATAGCCATTGGCCTTCATAGAGGTCACCTGGTCGGCAGTGAGACCGAACAGGAAGATGTTCTCGTCGCCCAGCTTCTGGTGCATCTCCACGTTGGCGCCGTCCAGGGTGCCGATGGTCAGCGCGCCGTTCATCATGAACTTCATGTTGCCGGTGCCGCTGGCCTCCTTGCCGGCGGTAGAGATCTGCTCAGACAGCTCGCTGGCGGGCATCAGCTTCTCAGCCAGGGAGACGCGGTAGTTCTCCAGGAAGACCACCTGCAGCTTATCCTTGCAGATGGGATCGGCATTGATCTGAGCGGACAGGGAGTTGATGAGCTGGATGATCCGCTTGGCAACATGGTAGCCGGGAGCCGCCTTGGCGCCAAACAGGAAGGTCTGGGGAGTAAACTCCATGTTGGGGTTATCCCGCAGCTGATTATAGAGGTGTACGATGTGCAGCACGTTCAGCAGCTGACGCTTATACTCATGCAGACGCTTGACCTGAACATCGAAGATGGCGTCAGTATTGAGCATGACTCCGCTCTCCCGGGCCAAATAGGAGGCAAAGCGGCGCTTATTCTCCTTCTTGATGGCCTCCAGGCGCTCCAGAACAGCCTTGTCGTTCTTGTACTTCTCCAGGCCCAGGATCGCGTCGGGGTGGAGGAGATAGTCATCGCCGCCGGTGCACTCGCGCACCAGAGCGTCCAGCTTGGGGTTGATCTGGGACAGCCAGCGGCGGTGGTCAATGCCGTTGGTCACGTTCTTGAACTGCTCTGGGTGCATGGTGTACGCGTCGTGGAACACGTCCTTCTTCAGGATCTCAGAGTGCAGCGCAGACACGCCGTTGACGGCATAGCAGGCGCAGATACACAGGTTGGCCATGCGGACCTCGCCGTTCCAGATGATGGCCATCTTGGAGACCTTGTTCATGTCGCCGCCGAAGTGCTGCTCCAGCTGACGCTGATAGCGGGCAGCGATCTCCTTGAGGATCTGCCAGATACGGGGCAGCAGGGTCTCGATGAGCCCCTGAGGCCAGCGCTCCAGAGCCTCGGCCAGCACGGTGTGGTTGGTGTAGGCCACAGTGTGGGTGACAATATTCCAGGCCTCGTCCCAGCTGTAGCCCTCCACGTCCAGCAGGATGCGCATGAGCTCGGGGATGACCAGAGTGGGATGGGTGTCGTTGATCTGGATGACGTGCTTCTCATGGAAGTTACGCAGCGTGCCGTACTGGGCGCGGTGCTTGCGCACGATGGACTGTACGGTGGCGGAAACGAAGAAGTACTGCTGCTTCAGGCGCAGAGACTTGCCCTCGTAGTGGTTGTCGTCAGGATACAGCACCTTGGCAATGACCTCGGCCATGGCCTGCTGCTCTACCGCCTTCAGATACTCGCCCCGGGAGTACAGGGACATATCCACGGGCACCGGGCTCTTGGCGTCCCACAGGCGCAGCACGTTGGTGTGGTTGGTCTTGTAGCCGGCGATCTCCATATCGCGGGGAATGGCCAGCACGGTGGTGTAGCCCACATGCTCGGGGTGGTTGTGGCCCTTGTCATCCCAGTGGTCCACGATCTTGCCGCCGAACCGGACCTCCTCGGTCTCGTCCATCTTGGGGATGAGCCAGGCGTCGCCCAGGCCCAGCCAGTTGTCGGCCTGCTCCACCTGCTTGCCGTCCACGATCTTCTGCTTGAAGATACCCAGCTCATAGCAGATAGAATAGCCGGTGGCGGGGATCTCCAGGGTGGTCATGGAGTCCAGGTAGCAGGCAGCCAGACGGCCCAGGCCGCCGTTGCCCAGACCGGCATCGGGCTCGATCTCGAACAGATCAGAGGCAGAGAAGCCAAGCCCCTCCAGAGCCTCCTTCAGTGTATCCAGAATGCCCAGGTTGTAGGCGTTCTTCTCCAGAGAGCGGCCCATCAGGAACTCCAGGGACAGGTAGTGGACCTGGCGCTCCTGGCCCTCCCACACCTGGTTGCTGGTATTCATCTGGTGGCCAGACATGATGTCCCGCAGCACCAGAGCACAGGCCTTAAACATATGGTTAGGAGTGGCGTCTTCTACGTCCCGTCCAAAATTGCGGTGAAGTTTCCCGATAATCAGTTCGGTAAGCTGGGCCTTAGTATATTCAGCCATGATGTTGCCTCCCGTATCAAAATTCTTAATAGCATTTTTCCTGCCGCAGGTGCGGCACGGGACATATTTTACCATACTCCCGTACCCACGTCAAATGCGCAGAGCGCTCCTTCCCTAAAAATGCCAGCGATTCCGAAAAGTTTGGCGGAAATGCTTATGGGAGAAGGGTTTACCGCCTTGGAAACGGTGATTTTGCTTGTGCAAAATTCAGTAGAAAACCGGTGCTTTTTTCTGTGTGCAGGCAAAAAAACCGGGCGGACATTTCTGTCCGCCCGGCTGACCAAATTGCTTGCTTAACCTTGGATGCGCTGATAGATATCCAGATACTGCTGGGCCGAATGATCCCAGCTGAAGTCGGCGGTCATGCCTTCCTTCTGAAGGCCGCGCCAGGCCTCCTTATTGTTGTAATAGAGGTCCACGGCCTCGCGAATGACCCAGAGCATGTCATTGGCGTTGATATCGGCGAAGGTAAAGCCGCGGCCCTCGCCGGTGAACTTGTTATAGGGGAACACGGTATCCTTCAGGCCGCCGGTCTCACGGACGATGGGCACAGTGCCGTAGCGCATGGCGATCATCTGGCTCAGGCCGCAGGGCTCGCTCACCGAAGGCATGAGGAACAGATCCGCGCCGGCGTAGATCATGGTGGACAGAGGTCCGGAATAGGTGATCTGCGCAGAGAAACGGCCGGGATACTGCTGCTGGGCATTGCGGAAGGCTTCCTCAAACTGCCAGTCGCCGGTACCCAGCACCACCATCTGCACGTTCATGCCCATGATCTGGTGGAGCACGTCGGTGACCAGGGAGAAGCCCTTGTGGCCCACCAGACGGGAGATACAGGCAATGATAGGCACATCTGCGTTTTCCTGCAGGCCCACTGCACGCTGCAGAGCCAGCTTGCAGGCCAGCTTGCCCTCCACGGGATCATCCGCGGTAAAGTTGGAGGCCAAACCGGGGTTGGTGGCAGGGTTGTACAGATCCATGTCGATGCCGTTGAGGATACCCTGGACCTTGCCGCTCTAGATCGGAAGA
>ERZ506358.203-NODE-203-length-9017-cov-3.62497_pt1 | contig 9017 bp, 5 predicted proteins | sample MGYA00513061_ERZ506358 | MGnify/ENA metagenome assembly ERZ506358 | reverse complement strand
TACCTTTAACTACGCCACCATTGTCGATAACAGAACGGAATACTTTGAATTCTGTATCTTTTACAAGATCAGTTACATCAGTAAAGGCCATATCAAAACGAAGGTCAGGCTTATCAGAGCCGTATTTATCCATTGCTTCGTCCCATGTAATACGAGGCATAGGCAAAGAAATTTCTTTACCTAATGCAGTTTTAAATACATGAGCAATCATCTCTTCAAGCAATGCATAAATATCTTCTTCATCAACGAAGGACATTTCTAAGTCAAGTTGAGTGAACTCAGGTTGACGGTCTGCGCGCAAATCTTCATCACGGAAGCAACGAACGATTTGGAAATATTTTTCATAACCAGCAACCATCAAGATTTGTTTGAAAATTTGTGGAGATTGTGGCAACGCATAGAATGTACCAGCATTTACACGGGAAGGCACTAGATAGTCACGAGCGCCTTCTGGTGTAGATTTAGTAAGCATTGGCGTTTCAATTTCCAAGAAATCGCGGCTATCGAAGAAGTCGCGCATTGCTTTAGTTACTTTGTGACGCAAAATCAAGTTGCGTTGCATTTCTGGACGACGTAAGTCAAGGTAACGATATTTCAAGCGAATATTTTCATCTACATCGATATCATCTTGGATATAGAAAGGAGGAGTTTTAGCGGAATTCAATACGCGCAACTCTTCACAGAACATTTCGTATGCACCTGTAGGAAGGTTTGGATTAATAGCAGCCTCATCACGTTTTGTAATCTTACCACGTACACAAAGCACATATTCATTACGAACATCCTCTGCTTTGTGGAACGATTCTACGTTATGATCTGGGGATGCCACTACTTGTACTACACCAGAACGATCGCGTAAATCCAAGAAAATCAAACCACCATGATCACGACGGCGTTCAACCCATCCACATAATACGACCTCTTTACCTACCTCTTGTTCAGAGATGGTGCCACAACCGTGCGTACGGTGTAAGCCTTGCATTGTTTCCATTCTAATTGTCATCCTTTCACCAAAGAAGTTATACGTTCAGCCACTGTATCAAGAGATACAGTCTCTTGTTCACTAGTATCCATGAATCGAATTATGGCTTCTTTACGAGCCAATTCATCATCACCCAATATAATAACATATTTCGCATTAATTTTGTTAGCGTATTTTAATTGTGCCTTCATACTCTTGCCCTGCCCGTCCATTTCAACGGTAATATATTCATCATGTAAGGCTTGGCAAATTTTGAAAGCCTCTACCTTAGCCGCATCACCAAGAGCGACTACGAATACAGATGGTTCTACAGTTGGCTCAGGCAATAAGTTTTGTTTTTCAAGAGCTAATAGTAAACGCTCCATGCCCATAGCAAAACCGATAGCTGGAGTATGAGGTCCATCGAGCTCTTCTACGAGACCATCGTAACGGCCACCACCGGCTACAGCACTTTGAGCACCTAAAGGAGTATATTGTACCTCAAAGGCTGTCTTTGTATAGTAATCAAGGCCACGTACGAGACGAGGATTTAAAGTATATTGCACATTAGCTGCAGTTAAATAGGTTTTCAATTCTTCAAAATGATCATGACACTCTTCACATAAATGTTCGTGAATTTCAGGAGCACCTACGGACAAGGATTTACATGTTTCATTTTTACAATCCAGTATACGCAAAGGATTTTTGTACAACCGTTCTTGGCAATCGCTACATAATTGTTCCTTTTTTGGTTCAAAGAAGGCGATTAATTTTTCGCGGTATACAGGGCGACATGTTGGACAACCTACGGAGTTCACCTCTACATTGAGATCTTTAAGACCAAAGTCTTTTAATAACTGTACAACCATGCAGATAACTTCACTATCTACCACTGGAGATTGCGAACCTAGTACCTCTGCACCAAATTGGTGGAATTGACGATAACGACCCGCTTGCGGTTTATCATGACGGAACATAGGGCCCATGTAATACCATTTTGTGAGACCTTCTTTACCATATACTTTATTTTCTAAGTATGCGCGCACAGCAGACGCCGTATTTTCAGGGCGTAAGGTAAAGCTAGAACCACCGTCATCACCAGTGGTAAAGGTGTACATCTCTTTTTGTACTACATCTGTAGTCTCACCGATACCGCGTAAGAATAATTTAGTTTCTTCAAAGGCAGGTGTGCGAATTTCATTGAACCCATATACTTTACAAATTTCGCGCATACGTTGTTCAATATAATGCCAATGTATCATCTGTTCTGGCAAAAAGTCTTGTGTACCTCTTGGTTTTCTTATAGCCATTACACAACCTCCCAAAATCTTTCACAAATTTTATGTCGTTTCTCTAAAAGTGCATCTATCGTTTCGTGATAAACATCTACGTCTTTTGGCATATGCTGTTTAAGTTGACGGTATTCAGGGGCTCGCATCCACTTAGACGAGCTGCCAGGCCCCATAGATAGAATACTCTGCCGTTCTTCCATGATCTGAATATTATATTCACACGCTTTGCCAGGCAAGGTATAGCCAATATTCTCTAACTGCCCTCTCATATATTGTTGGCGATATAAATAATATGGCACATAACCAGCTGCTTCAAGACGCTCTTTACCATATTGTACCATTTCCGCCACAAGATGTTCTTCAGGAATATCATCTTCCATATATAAATCGTACAACGGACTACCACGTTTTAATGCTAACGTATGAATTGTAACATTTTCTGGCAGATTTTGACATACATAATCCATATTCTCTATCATGTTTGGCATTGTTTGGTTAGGCAAGCCTGCAATAAAATCCATATTTACAGATAGTGATGTATTGTTTTTTACATATTGTAAAAGTTCATCAACATCCCGTACGCTATGACCACGCCCAATACGACGCAAAATATCATCTTGCATCGTTTGCGGGTTAATGCTAATACGATTCACACCTAGCTCAAGCATGGAACGTAGCTTTGTAGGATTAACAGAATCAGGTCGTCCTGCCTCTACAGTAAATTCATGACCTTCTGGTACGAGTAGAGACAACTGTTTTAGAACCTGGTAAAAGTCTTCATCCGCTAGCACTGTCGGAGTACCACCGCCCATATAGAGGGTATTTACGGTTAAATTATAAGATTGGACAATAGCTTTCATATCTTCTATATCACGGGTTAAAGCCCTTAGGAATTGACTTTTACCAGCATAATCCTGATAGAGACCATATGGAAACGAGCAATATACACAACGCGTGTCACAGAAAGGAATACCACAATAGAGACTCACCTTTTTATCATCTGTATCAGATAGAAATGGACGTTGATACTCGCCAATGTCCCCCAAAGTAGCAAGCTTTTCCATAGACACAGAAAACTCGTCCCGAATGTGACGAGTTGCTGCGTGGACAGAGCCATATGTATCTATATATTTATGTAGTAGCTTTGTAGGGCGCACACCTACCATAGTTCCCCACGGAGCCTCAGCAGGTAAGCCTTGATATTCACGCAAATAGCGCAACAAGGCTTGTCCAATTTGGCGACGCCCCATAGAGGAAACAGGGCCTTCAAAAATCTGAACTGTATCACCAATGGTAACAGTTAATGTGTACAGCCCTTCCACTTCATGCGCTTCAAGGATAACCTCTGGATGTACCTTATCAGAAAAAAGTCCCGCCGCGCCACAGTTATGAGCTACTACGGAGCCAAGTGGTAATGGACCCGTATATAGATATCCATTAACCATGATGGGACATACGCTCAAGCTTTTCTAATTCTGCTTCAGTCATATGATTTTGGCAATCACTACAGTAACCATATACTTTCAATTGATGATCAATGGTACGGAAGTTTAATTTCTTAGCAATAATAGACTCCAATGTTTCAAGCATGTCGTCTTCAAACTCGGATACTTTACCACACTTTACGCAAATCAAATGATGATGGAAATGAGCGAACTCTTCGTCATTTAATTCATAGCGATTACGGCCATCGCCAAAATCAAGACGTTTTAACAAATCAAGTTCTGTGAAGAGATCAAGAGTTCTGTAAATTGTTGCTAACCCGATATCAGGTGCCACCTCTTTTACAAGAACATATACATCTTCAGCACTCAAGTGATTTTCATCAGCATCGATGAATGCTTGCAAAATTGTTTGACGTTGAGTTGTCAATTTGTACTTTTTGTCTTTAATGCGTTCTTTTAATTTTTCTAATGTTGTGTTCATAATAAATTTCCCCTCGACTGTAAAAAATAATTCGTTTAAACCTACTGACCAACGAATGGGTTGTATTGTTTTTCATACCCTATATTTGTTTCCGGTCCATGACCAGGATAAACCATTGTATTATCAGGCAATCTATATAGCTGAGTCTTAATCGATGATATCAGGGTCTCATAAGAACCATTTGGAAAATCTGTACGGCCTACAGAATCTCTGAATAGAGTATCCCCTACAAATACAAGACCTTCCATGTAATAACACACCCCTCCTGGCGTATGACCTGGTGTTTCTAGCACCTCAAGATCAATATCACCACATGTAATGTGATCACCTTGTTTAACCTCGATAATTTCCGCTTTTACCTTAATTGGCGTTGGATTGCTATAAACACTGAGATTAAGTTCAGGATCAGATAAATACGGTACATCGCCTTTATGAATATATACAGGCACATGATAGGTGTTTACAATCTCTTGAATGCCACCAATATGATCTCCATGACCATGTGTCAGTACAATCGCCTTCGGCTTTAAGTCATGTTTTTTTAGCGCATCTAGTACTTCAGCTGTTGCAGGATCGATAATGAAAGCTTCACCTATCGCTTTATCACCGATAACATAGCAATTTGTTCCTAATGGACCTAAAGGCATGCGCATAAGCACTAATTGTTGTTCGCTCATTAAGCCCCTCCTTTACTACGTTGAACAGTATACACTTCACGAATACGACGCAATTTAGTCATTACGAAATCTAGTTGCGAAATATCCCGAATATCAACCACCAAATTGATGCTTACATTTTTTGTATCTTCTTGAACCTTAGCATTGATGTTAGTAATGGTGATTTTCAATTCTGAAAGCACCGCCATAACCTCCATGAGAATGCCAGCTCGATCATAAGCTTGAATATCAATGCCTACATGGAAAGATTCTCCAGAAGAACCGTCCCAAGAGACTTCTATCATCCGCTCTAAGTCTTCAGGAGAATGGCCCATGCTAGGGCAATCACAGCGGTGAATAGAAACGCCACGACCACGGGTTATGTAACCTATAATATCATCACCAGGTACAGGATTACAGCATTTTGCCATACGCACCATCACACCAGCTTCACCTTTTACGAGAACACCAGTGCCATTTTTAGTTTTCTTTTGTCCTTGAGATTTTAATTTCTCAATAATTTGCTCTGTACTGCGCTTAGATTCCTCTACCTCTTTCGACTTTTTATAAAGTTCAATTAAACGCAAGAGAACAGTACTTACAGGAATGCCGCCATAGCCACAGGCTGCAAACATTTCCTCTTCTGTACCGGCTTTAAGTTGTTTCGTTACATGTTGTAAACGGTTGTCTGCACATAATTCTTTCCAATTATGATTCAATCGTTTCGCTTCTTTTTCAAGAGCTTCTAAGCCTTTTTCAATATTTTCAGCTTTATTTTCACGCTTGAACCAATTGCGAATTTTACTCTTACTTTCAGAAGAACCTACGATATTCAACCAATCAAGGCTAGGACGACCTGTTTTGGATGTGATGATATCAACAATATCACCATTTTGCAAGGTATAATCCAACGGCACAATTTTGCCGTTTACCTTAGCACCAACACAATGATGACCTACATCGGTATGAACTCGATAGGCAAAGTCAAGCGGTACAGAGCCTATTGGCAACTTAACAACGTCACCCTTTGGCGTAAATACAAATACCTCACCAGAGAAAACGTCTAATTTCAAAGCATTAACGAGTTCCGTTGGATTACTAGTATCTTGCCATTCAAGAACCTGGCGCAGCCATGCAACCTTTTGATCAAATTCTTTATCGCCGTTTTTATTTCCTTCTTTATATCGCCAGTGAGCAGCCACACCATATTCAGATACACGGTGCATTTCCCAAGTACGGATTTGAATCTCTACCGGTTGCCCCATCGTGCCGATAACGGTTGTATGCAAGGATTGATACATATTAGACTTCGGCATGGAAATATAATCTTTGAAGCGATAAGGCAATGGCTTCCACAAGCTATGTGCAATGCCAAGTACTGCATAACAATCAGGAATGCTATCAACAATTACACGAACAGCAAGCAAATCATAAATTTGGGATAAATCACGATTGTCCTTTTTCATCTTCTTATAAATACTGTAGAAGTGTTTTGGACGACCTTTGATATCCGCCTTAATATGGGCTTCACTTAAGGCCTTTGTAAGTTGCCTCATCGTATCATTAACGATGTCTTCCCGGACTTGGCGTTTTTGTTTCATTTGATCGACTAGATCATAGTATTTTTCCGGCTCTAAATAACGGAAGGATAAATCTTCCAACTCCCATTTCACATTGAAGATACCAAGACGATGTGCCAAAGGTGCAAAGATTTCTAGGGTTTCCTTAGCAATACGTTTTTGTTTGTCACTACGCATATGCTTTAAGGTGCGCATATTATGTAAACGATCACCCAATTTAATAACTACGACACGTACGTCCTTCGCCATAGCTAAAATCATCTTTCGATAGTTTTCCATTTGGCGATCTTCTTTTGTTTCATACTGGAATTGGTTTAATTTTGTTACCCCATCAACGAGGAATGCTACTTCAGAGCCAAACATCTCCTCTAGGTCTTCCTTCGAGTAAGATGTATCTTCAACCACATCATGCATAAGAGCTGCCATGAGTGTAATATGGTCGATTTGTAAATGTGCCAAAATATCAGCTACAGCTAGAGGATGCATGATATACGGTTCACCGGAAGCTCTAAATTGACCTTCATGAGCCTTATCAGCAAGCTCAAAAGCTTTCAATACTTGGTCACACTCATCATCTGTTAAATACGTATGGATATACTCCATAAACTCGGCTAAGGCTTTACCTTTATCAAATGTACTTTGTTCCACCAAAGCTTTGCCTTCTTCATTTACAGTTGTCATGATGTCACCTCCTATACACTATAAGTAAGGAATGTTACGGATGTGACAAGATCTAATTTTCCTTCAATGGCATTCCATCTAAGCATTAATTGACCATCATCACTTGTATATTCTTCAACAATACCCAATTCTTTAAATACATCGATAGATGTTAGAGCACTGCGATTATTCTGATCTGCCGGCTTGCGGCGTAATATATCTTGTTCTACATTATAAACCGATTGACTACGACCTCGCATGGACTGTTTTATTATGACATACATTTGTCTAAGCCCTTCTGTAGAAAGCTTAATCGGCTCTTCAGTCAATGGTTCAATAGCTTGAATCATGAGTTGCGGAGAAACCATGCCTTGCCATTCATTCTTTTGCAAAGAAAATGCCACTTTTACCACAGTTCCCACAAAGATAAATTTAAATAAGTCTGGACGATTCCAAGCTATAGCATCTAATGTACCATTCGAAGTTTCAAATATTATCTTACAATGATTTTTTAATTGGCCCATGAGCATAATATCTTGCACGGTAGCTTCCATAATAGCAAAGACTGGCGTGCTATTGGCCATTCCATAAGGTTCAAGGTCTGATACGCGGTCAATGATATCGACATCGATATCATCAACAGGTAGTTCCGCATCAATAGCAACCACAGGAATATATTCCTCATCTGTAATAACTGCTTTGCAATACTTGGTTAACCGTTCTCGTAACTCATCAATACGATTTGCATCGATGCTAAAGCCTGCTGCCGCAGCATGCCCGCCAAACTGTAGCAAGATATCCTCACAAGATTTTAATGCATCATATATGTTAAAGCCATCTATACTACGGCACGAGCCTTTACCAACGCCATCATGAATACTGATGACTAAGGTTAGCTTGTAAAACTCCTCTACTAGACGAGAAGCAACAATACCAATGACTCCTGGATGCCACTCTTCGCCGGCCACAATAGTTACATAATCAGCTTTATGTCCTTGATTAGCTACATCAACACGAGCCAACTCATGAATATTTCGTTCTAACTCTTGTCGTTCACGGTTCGTTTCATTTAGTTCCTCCGCAATTGCCTCTACTATATCCTCGTCATCGGTCACAAGTAATTCAACTGCACGCGTTGCATGCGTTACGCGACCCGCTGCATTAAGACGAGGTGCTAAGGTAAAACCAATATGTCCAGATGTAATAGTTCGTTCATGAAGCCCAGCTACATCAATAAGCTTTTTAATCCCCAAGTTAGGTTCCCTATTCATCTTCTCAAGGCCTGATTTTACAATGATACGGTTCTCACCGACCAAAGGCACTACATCTGCCACAGTGCCAAGTGCAACGATATCTAAATCATCTAAGTACCATTCTCCGTGCTTTGTAAGCCACAAGGCTTGGCATAACTTAAAAGCAACACCTACTCCAGATAAGTTTTTATCCTTATATGGACAGTCCTTTTGCTTATGATTTATAACGGCCTTGGCTCGTGGAATCATATCAGGAGCCGTATGGTGATCCGTAATAATCATATCGATGCGGTCTCGTACAGCCTCTACAATATCGTAAGAACTAATGCCGCAGTCTACAGTAATGACTAAAGCCGTTCCCCGTTCAATAAGGTGCTCTAAAGCCTCTAAATTGAGGCCATACCCTTCACTTTGACGTTCTGGTATGTAATAGGTAACATCGGCACCTAATTTCTTTAAAAATCGATAAAGTACTGATGTTGCAGTAATACCATCTACATCATAATCACCATAAATGACGATTGGTTTGTGACTTTCAATTGTTTCCAGAACTAGTGAAACAGCCACATCCATATCTTTTAATGTAAATGGATCTAACAAATCTGACAAAGTACCTTGTAAAAACTGACGACCTTCGTCTACATCAATGTGACGATTCACCATTAATTTAGCCACAATAGGGTTTACAC
>ERZ506358.188-NODE-188-length-9567-cov-4.02386_pt1 | contig 9567 bp, 10 predicted proteins | sample MGYA00513061_ERZ506358 | MGnify/ENA metagenome assembly ERZ506358 | reverse complement strand
CTTCCGATCTGCCGGCATCCTGGCCGGCATCCCCATGGGCATGAGCTGTACCAATGCCGCTATGCCGGAGCTGACCCAGGTGACCGCCCGGACCACGGAGGAGCAGATCGAGGCCATCAATAACGGCAAGCTGATCCTGGTCCACGATGGCCTGCAGGCCAAGATCGCCCGAGGCGTCAACTCTCTGACCACCATCCCCACCAACGGAAACCAGGACTGGAGCAAGATCAAGATCGTGGAGGGCATGGACCTCATTACCTACTATCTGCGCACCACCATCGAGACCCAGTATCTGGGCCGCTTCCCCAACACCTACGACAACAAGCAGCTGCTGGTGACGGCCATCAGTGAGTATTTCCAGTACCTTGAGCGGGAGGGTGTACTGTCTCCCGGAGAGAGCCACGTGGAGGTGGACTACGACCGGCAGCTCCAGTGGCTGAAGAGCCAGGGCGTGGAGACTGCCGACCTGACCCGACAGCAGATCCTGGAGTATCAGACGGCAAGCTGGGTGTTTATCAAGTGCCGCGGCCGGCTGGTGGACGCCATGGAGGACTTTGAGGTCAGCTTTGACGCGCTGGGCTACGGCCAGCTGATTGCGTAAGGAGGATAAGACATGGCAAGATCGAATTTTTCGGCCCGCCGGGTGATCAACGGCACCTATGGCACTGTCTGGCTGGATGACGAGCGGGTGGCCGAGTGCCACACCTGCCAGGCCAAGGTCCAGTTCAACACGGAGACCATCAACCTGGACGGGGAGTTTATGGAGCACTACAAGCCCATCAGCGGGAAGGGCAGCGGCTCTCTCACCCTGTACAAGGTAGACAGCGGCATGATCGCCAAGATGAAGGGCGCGCAGGAGGGTATTGTGCCCGAGTTCACCATTGTGACCAAGTTGGCGGACCCGGAGAGCGCCGGCTCGGAGCGGGCGGCCCTGTACGGGGTCATGTTTACCGACCTGACCCTGGCCGACTGGCAGCGGGCTGCGGCCGGTAAGGTGACCGCCCCCTTTACCTTCACCAAATATGAGATGCTGGACAGCATCGACGTGTTGTAAGGAGGGGCTGTCGTGAACAAGGAAAAGAGCGCGGTGCGCTCCTTGCTGAACATCGAGGTGGGGGCCCCTGAGACCGCACGGGTGAAGGTGGCCCGCCTGGGCCTGATCGTAACGGTGCGGGAGCTGCCCTATGACCGCCTTAGTAAGCTGCGGGGGATGGAGGACGCAGATCTCCAGTATCTGATGGAGAGCACCGTAGAGCCCAAGTTCCGGGACAAGGCCTGGTACAAGGACAAGATGGGCTGTCCCACCCCCATCGAGGCCATGAAGAAGCTGCTGAAGGAGGGCGAGGTCCGGGCCATCCTGCGCAAGTGCGATGCCCTCAACGGATACGGGTACGGGGCCGTGGTGCCTCTCGGTCCGGATGAGGAGGCCGTGCCGGAGGATGAACTGCAGGCCCGGGCCATTGGCGCGGCGTTGGAGGATCTGGAAAAAAACTGACCCGTGACATAGACCTAGCCATAGCCCAGAGGCTTCTGGTCAAGTACGGCGTTTTCCCCGGGGACTATCTCCGCCGGAGCCCCGGGGAGCGCGCTGCGGTCTGTGCCATGCTATTGGATTATGACCGGCGGATAGAGGAGGGAGAGTAAATGGGGATTGACGCCAGCATCGCTATGAGCGTCCAGGACAATTTGTCTGCGGCTGTTGTAACGATGAAAAACAGCATGACAGCGTTTCGCAACGACGTAAAAGAGCTGGAAAAGGAACTCTACTTCCTCAACAACTCAAAAACCAATATCCGGGTCGATATGGATGCCGCAATGGTCCAGCTGAAAAATGCAAAAAAAGCATTCCGGGAGCTTGGAGATGAGGCTACTGAGGCCGAGCGAAAGGCGGCTGAGGCAGACTGGCGGCAGGCAGAGCAGAACTTGGAGAACATCCGCCAGCAATACGACCTGGTGAGCCGTCAGGTACGGCAAACCACCCGGGATTTTGAAGCTGCATCAGGTATGGCAAGCAGAATGGAGAACCGGGCAGGGACTGGAAGAACAGGCGTGCTGGCCGCCCTGGGCAAAGCCGGGATCCTCAACATGGCAGGTGACGCGGCTGGTCAGTGGGCGAATACGCTGGTGGGGTCCGCCATGGGCAGCGAGGTGGGTGGCCTGTTCGGCGGAGCACTGGGCGGTGCTGTCCAGGGCGCGGCTATGGGAAGCCTGGCCGGTCCGGTAGGTACCGCCGTGGGTGCAGCCGTTGGAGGTGGTATCGGCCTGCTGACCGGTGGCGCACAGGCATTTGAGGCAAGAGATGATGCCTTTAAGTCCTATTATGGCGGGGTGTTTGATACTCAATATCAGGCCGTGCAGGAGAACCAGGCCTCTGGCAGCCAGACAGCTGCTCAACGGCAGCTGGATGCTATTGCATTCAACCGACTCCTTGGTGGCGGCGTTGGTACCCAATATCTGCAGGACCTGCAGCGGATGGCAGCCAACACGCCTATGCAGTACGGAGATCTGACTACTATGTCCCGAGCTCTGGCCACGGGATTTGGCCGTGATCCGTCTCGGATGCTTTCTTTGATGACCGGACTGGGCGATGCAGGCAGCGCCGTGGGCGTAGATGCTCAGGGAATGGCCACCATGGCCCAGGCTATGAGCCGGATGCAGAGCAGCGACAAGGCCAGCCTGGAGTACCTCAATATGTTCCAGGAACGGGGCATTGACGTGATCGGGATGCTGGGCGAGGCCCTTGGGAAAAAACAGGGCCAGATCTATGACATGATCTCTGATGGGGATATTTCCGGCACCCAGGCGGTAAGCATCATTGAGGAGGGCCTGGGGCGGTTCGCAGGAGCCATGGACGAGATGTCCAAGACCTTTGAGGGTCGCTCCTCTACCCTGAGCGACACCATGGACGAGATCTACAATGCAGGCGGCGCGAGCTATAACCAGTCCCGCAGTGAGGCCATGGCCCAGGAGATCGAGGCCTATGGTGGTGCTCTTGGGGATGCCATGAAAGAAGCCTATGAGGCCATTGGAGCTGGCAAGGCGGCCGTGGAGAACCTGGGAGAGGCGTATACCAGGGACGCTTTGTCCGCAGTGCTGGAGGGCAAAGAACTGACTCAGGAGTGGGATGAATCCACCGTTGCACAGCTGAAAGACCTAGGCGAAAAATATCAACAGGCTTTGGCCGATTACAAAGCTGGCAATGATGAAGCCGGAGTAAAAATTGATGAGTACGTTGCAGCAGCGGAAGGACTTGCAAAAGAGCAGTTTGAGGCCAGCGAGCTTTACAAGGCCGATTTGGATGCTCAGGCTGAGAGCCTGACGGCACTTCGTGAAAATACGGCGGCCGTTAATGCTGCGGCTGGAGTCTATGCACTTGGACAACAAAGGACCATTGGCATGGGAGCCATGAGTTTTGTCGGCTGGGGCAGCAATACGGATTCGTCCGGGAAGCCTATCATGCCAAAAGCAACCACTGGTTCCGGAAAGGCATTTGGCCTGGACCGCGTGCCATACGACAACTACTTGACATATCTCCACGAGGGAGAGCGTGTGCTGACCGCCCGGGAGGCCAGAGAGCAGGACCGGGGCCGGAAGTCTTCCAACTACTTTGACATCCATGACAATAACTTTGGGGCCGGGGTGAGCGCCGAGGAGATCGCCCAGCGGCTGGCGGATCAAATTGAGATGCACTTGGCTGCAGGGGCGCTGTCATGAAAAAAGTAATGACTTTTGGCATGACTTTTTTAGGGAATGAGCGGGAGGTGTTTCCATGAGGCGGATCATGAGTTTTCTGGATGAGAAGACCGGAAAGGAGCTTGTTCTCCCGGTGACGCCGTCTGGTTACACATGGGCTCACCCAAACCGGGTGGAGAGCATCCAGCTGGATCAGACCGGAGAGATCAACCTACCAGGAGGAGCTATGATGGGCAGCTGCACGCTGGACAACGTGCTGCTGCCTACCAGGCTTTATTCCTTTTGCAACCCGGGGGCGGTGGCCAATCCCTATGTCTACTTAGAGCAGCTGGAAATCTGGAGCGATAACGGGACGGTGGTGCGGTGGATGGTATCCGGCACCCCGGTAAATGCTCCAGTCATCATTGAGAGTATCGACCAGGGGGAGCGGGATGGTACCAACGACCTGTATATCACCATCCGGATGAAGCAGTACCACAAGCCGGAGGTTCCGGTGCTTGCGGTGTCAGGCGGAGGAGCCCAGACCAGCCGGGACGACGGGACCGGGGCCGCGCAAGAGCGGACCTACACCATCCAGTCAGGAGACACATTATGGGGGATCGCAAAAAAATACTACGGGAGCGGGACCGAGTACAAACGGCTGGCAGAGGCCAACCGCGACCAGATCCCAAACCCAAATCTCATATATCCAGGGCAGACTATCGTCATTCCGGCAGGAGACAACCTGCCACAGGCTGGGGCAGACAGTCCAAGCGTAGCCCTGGCGGACGAGACAAAAAGCACCTGGGACCCCGCGACGGGGACATGGAATCTGACCCTATGATGAGAGGAGAGAGACATGGAGCTAGCCTATGAGCTTTTGCTGACGCCGCCTGGAGGGGGTGTACCGCGAGACCTGGCTCAGCTGGTACAGAGCATTACCTGGAGCGGGGCAGACACAGAAGCAGCCCGAGCCCTGTCTCTCTCCCTTGCGGTGCCACGGGATGGGAGTGTGGAGCCGCCGCAGCTGGTGGAGGGCTCGGCCCTGACCTTCCGGGTAAAGGGTGAACCTTTGTTTACCGGGCCGCTTCTGTCAGCCACTACCACGTCCCAGTCGGCTGTGGTAGATCTCAGCGCCCTGGACAACGGGCGCTTCCTGGTGAGGAACGAGGGATGGTACCAGTTTAACGACACCAGCCCGGAGCGGGCAGCGGCCGCCGTGTGCGGGGACTTTGGTATCCCAGTGGCTGCTTTGGCTCCGGGCGGAGCCACTGCAAGCCGAAAATTCCCTGGGGTATCCCTGGACAAGATCATCAAGACCATGTATGCCCTGGCCGCCGACAAGAGCGGCAAGCGGTTTGTGCTTCGCTTTACCGGAGCTGGGGCCCTGGAGGTGGTGGAGAAGCCAAGCAGCGCCACGGTGGAGATCCAGTCCACTATGAGCGTGACCAATACCTGGGACATCTCCAAGCTGCAGAACAGTGTGGCCATCTACACGGACACAGGGGCGTTGGTGCGCCGGGTGCAGGACCAGGGGTCCATCGACCTCAATGGGCGCTTGGAGCACGTAATTACCCAGAGAAAAGACGAGGACGCAGGCCCAGAGGCTCAGGCCTGGCTGGAAGACCACGGATTGCAGCAAAATCTGACCGTGGAGACACTGGGAGACACCCGGCTGATCTCTGGAAACGCCGTAAAGCTCCGAGACACCGGGAGCGGTGTGAGCGGCCTGTTTTGGATTGAGACCGATACGCACACCTGGAAAAACAAAAACTATTTTACCAAGGTCAAGCTGAATTTCCGCAATCTAATGGACGAGAGCACGGCAGGAAGTGAGGTGAAATGATGGAGGCATTTGAACAGAGCGCCGGGCGCATTGCCCAGGCCATGGGGGCGGCCGCCCGGAGTGTGGCGCCCAGCGCCCCCATCATGCTGGGACAAATCATACAGGCCGAGCCGCTGCGGCTCCAGGCCAACGGACTGACCATTGAGCAGGACTCCATCCTTGTAAATGAGAGCATGAAAAAGGGGTACAGCCCCAAACTGATTGCCCAGGACCCACTGCCAGGCACCTGCCCAGATGGGGCCACCAGCACGCCGGTGACCGAGGATCAGCTTGTGCGGGGAACATTCGCCCTTGAGAAGGGCGACCAGGTGGTGGTCATGTCACCGGACGGGCAGACCTATTACATCCTTTGTAAGGTGGTGGGCTTATGACGCAGCTTTTCCCCATGTATTCACTGCCACAGGAAAATGCCGGGGCAGCGCTGCCTCTGTACACCGACGTAGCCATGGACTACGGCCGGGGGGAGCCCAGGTGGGAGAGCGGAAACCCGGTAGTGGTGACCGGCCTGGAGGCCGTAAAAAGCTGGGCCTGGCGGACCATTGCCACGGAGCGTTACCGCTGGCCCATCTACACCTGGAGCTACGGGTGTGAACTGCTGACTCTGGTAGGCCAGCCCTATCTGGCGGAGACCAAGCGCAGCGAGGCATCCAGGTATGTGAGGGAGGCCTTGCTTGTCTCTCCGTACATTACGGAGGTAACGGTGCGGGAGGTATCCTTTGAGGGCTCCACACTCCACTTGACCGTGGAATTTACCAGCGTTTACGGAAAGGAGCGGTTCTATGTTTGAAGATCGCACCACGGAACAGATCAAAAAAGAGGCCCTGGTGGAAATCAATCCTGCTACGGGTCTTTCGTCTATGGCCGGCAGCTTTGCCGACTCGGTGATCGGCCCGGCGGCCCGGCGTGTGAGTGAACTGTACAAGGCTCTGCCGGCGGTGCTGTCTATGCTGTTTGTGGATCCTACCAGCGGCCGCTTCCTGGACCTGGTGGGGCAGGACTACCACAACCTCACCCGGCGGGAGGGGACAAAGGCCAAATGCTCCATGGATCTGTTCGGCACGGCGGGGACGGTGGTAAGCGCCGGAACGACCTTTCTCACTGCCACGGGGCTTCGGTTTGTGACCTTGTCCACGGTGGCAATCGGGGCGGACGGCCGGGCGGTATGCCAGCTGGAGGCCATGGAGGTGGGCGCGGCCTATAACATCCAGGCCGGCACCATCACCGGGATGTGGGTCAATATCTCCGGCCTGTCCAGCTACTACAACACCCAGGCGGCGGGCGGCACAGACCGGGAGAGCGGGGAGCAGCTTTTTGAGCGCATCGACGAGGCCCGGAAGTTTCCCCGCACCAGCGGAAACGGCTGGGACTTCCGAGGATGGGCCCTGGAGGTGCCCGGCATCGGAGAGGCCAAGGTGGTGGAGCTGATAGACGGCGCTGGGACAGTGGGCCTGGTGCTGGTGGACAGCACCTATGCGCCTGCTTCTCCGGAGATGGTAGAGGAAGTGCTGGCCAATGTAATGGCCAAGAAGCCCATTGGAGCCACGCCCACCGTGGAGGCTGCCGCATCGTTAGAGATCACGATAGCGGCCACGGTGACGGTACAGAGCATCTCGCTGGACGAGGTAAAGCGGGAGCTGGAGACCGGGCTGACCGAATATCTGAAGACTCTGATTGAGACCAAGTATGGGCGGATCTACTACGGACCGGACGAAGATCTTCCGTATACGCTGGTCTACAACCGGGTTCTGGCCATTCTGTTGAACATCAAGGGAGTGGAAAACTTCTCCGCCCTGACGGTGAACGGAGGGGAGAAGGATATCTCCATCCCGGCGGACAGTATCCCGGTTCTTGGAGAGGTGGTGGTGACATGACGCCCATTGAGCAGCTGCTCCCGGCGCTGTATCGCCAGACCTCGGAGGACACGGAGCTGCAGCGGGTTTTGACCCTGATGCTGGAGCAGGCCGAACGGGACAAGGACTTTACCCTGGAGCAGCTCTTCCCCAGCACCACCAGCGGGTGGGGCCTGGAACTGTGGGAGCGGGCCTGGGGTATTCCGGTTGACCGGACACTCAGCGACCAGCGGAGGCGGGACCGGATCCTGGCCAAGGTGAAGGGCACGGGCACCTCTACTCTGGAGGTGATTCGGGCCATCGCCCAGAGTTTCTCCCCCTATCCGGCGGAGGTGACCGAGGAGTCGGCCCTCTACAAATTTGTGGTGTGGTACCTTGGCACCATCGGAGAAGTGGAGCACAAGCAGGATCTCATTGACATCATCAACGAACTGAAGCCGGCGCACCTCCAATGGGAGATCAAATACCGGCAGGAGCAGGACAGCAATCTCTTTGTGGGGGCGTTTCCCCGGCAGGGAGACCAGAGAATCGTTTGGGAGGTGGATTGCACATGATCCCTAAAGTGCAGCTAACAAGCAAGGGTGCGGCTCTGCTGGCCAAGGTACCGGCGGGGGAGGCCGTGCCGGTGACCCGGTGGCAGATCGGCACGGGGACACTTCCATCGGGTGAGAGCCTGGATCGGGAAGCACTGGTCATGCCATACGACTATATCACGGTAAGCGAGATCACAGAGCAGGGCAACCGGGCCACGGTTCTGGGCCAGTTCACCAACGTGGGACGGCCTGCATTTGACTGGGAGGAGCTGGGGCTTTTCGCCACCGACCCGGACGAGGGTGAGATCCTGATGTGCTACGGAAACGCTTATGGAGACGGGGAGCGGATCCAGGCAGGAACGGAGCAGCTGCGGGAGTTTATCTTCGGCACGGTGCTGATCTTCTCCGGGACGGCCAGCGTCAACGCCGTGGTGGATACCTCTCTGGTGTTTATTCCCCGGCAGGAGAAAGCACAGCCCATGGGTGTGGCCACCCTGGACGAGAACGGAAAGGTGCCCAAAAGTCAGCTGCCGGACGGCATTCTGGCGGCCAGCGCCTTCCAGGTCTACTACAATGGAGGTGAAGGCTGATGGCACAGAGATTGGGAAATGTGACAGTTGGAAGTATTGTAAAACTTAAAGAAAACGGCACCCCGCAGAACTACATTGTGGTGCATCAGGGTCTTCCGTCCTCGATGTATGACAATTCCTGCAACGGGACGTGGTTGCTTAGACAAAATATTTATACAACCTCTATTTGGGATAGAGATAACAACGGATTTCCCTATGCTTATATTACTTATGAGCTAGAAGATCTTTTTTCAGATTATGATTTAAACATTCAGTCAGTCATTAAAACCGTAAAAATTCCGTACTGCGTAGGCAACAACAGTTCTCAGGTCAACAGTGGCGCAAACGGCTATTCCTGCCAGCTGTTTCTGCTGAGTGGCCCTGAACTTGGATGCCTTACTGGAGAATCATATCCTGTTGATGGCGCAAAGTTAGGTTATTTTGATTATGGAGAAGACCATAACTCCGACCAAAAAAGAGTAGCCGCTTTAAATGGGGTAAACGAAACATGGTGGACACGATCCCCACTTGTTGGAACAACGCAGTTTGTTAGGTCAATTTACAACAATGGAGGAGCAAGAAGCGATAAAGTATCATATTCTTACGGCGTCCGCCACGCCATGGTCATGCCCACCGACCTGATCGTGGACGACAGCGGCAACATCACCGCCAACACCTACCCAGATTCCCCCACCAGCATCACGGTACCTTCTGAGGCTATTCCCACCGGCAGCACCATCGCCATCTCCTGGTCGGCTGTCACTGGAGCTACTTATAAGCTCCAGCGCAGCGCGGATGGAGGCAGCTGGGCAGACGTCTACACCGGCGGCAATACCAGCTATAACGACACGGCAGGAGTCTGGAACAAGGTCAAGTACCGGGTGGCCAGCGTCAAGAGCGGTATCACCAGCGGGTACGCCGAAAGCCTGGAGGTGCAGATCTTGCCCTACACGGTGGCCAAGATCACCGCACCAAGCCAGGTGATGGAGGGACAGCAGGTTCCGGTCTCCTGGTCATCCGTGGCAGCGGCCAATACTTATGTGCTGGAGCGTAAGAGCAGAGCAGCAGACTGGGCTCAGATCTATTCCGGAGAGATC
>ERZ506358.180-NODE-180-length-9842-cov-4.01482_pt1 | contig 9842 bp, 6 predicted proteins | sample MGYA00513061_ERZ506358 | MGnify/ENA metagenome assembly ERZ506358 | reverse complement strand
TAATGCTCCTCTGAATTAAAGTCAATCATACTTAATATATCTCTTATAAACACATCCTTAAATTCCGATACAAGACCTGTTATTAAACTTTGATGTACTCGAGTTTTAAAAACATGTGTTAAAATTCGTTTATACATCACCGGGAATTCATCACATATATAATTTCTAATAATTTGCTTTGTGGTTTCATCACAGTTGAGAAATACCTTTAGTAATCCTGTTTTGGTTAGATAATGAGTATATAATTTCTTTGATATAGGATCTTTTACTTCCATTAACTTATCTGCAGAGAATTTGTTATCCTCTATTAATTTGATAAAAGCATTCTTATCATATAGTAATTCAAATAACCGATCCCATTCTTTTAAATATAACTGATTTTCTTTCCAGATATTATATCTTATTAATTTTTCTTTCTCCGATTCATTTTTTTTTGGAATAAACATTCCTCTATATCCTAAATGTTCTTCTGGCATTGATAAATATCTAAGAAATTCTTCTGAGTTCTTTCCAAAATCTGCCTCGAAGAAAGATCTGGAAGAAACGCCTTTTCCTTGCGTAGGTATCAACATTCTTTGTAAAGCACGTAAATATTTTTTGTTCCAGTTAGTTCCGACAAATCCTCTTTCTAAATCTGAAAGTGGAATATATCTCATGGGAAATGAAAAAATAGCAACTTTATGACTAGTTTCTACTGATAACTCTTCCTGTAGTTCCATTGAAATATGCATACGCTCATAAAGATCTTCTGGTGTATCAGCTTGATAAGAATGTCCTTTGCCTTTGAAAGCTTCTCCGTTGTATAATAGATAATTAGACATATGATCAATACCATTTTTTGCACATAACTTAATTGCTTTGATGTATGCCTCTTTGTCTTCGATATGATCAAAGGCAATACGCGCAGGACGAATCGCTAATTCTCCGAGTCGTTTTGCTTTATGTTCAGTTAATAAAAATGCATCTAATCCTTGGTTAAAATCAACATATCTAGGAACCATTCTTCCTGTTTTCGGGTGTTTAAATTGAGCACCTTTTCCAAATCCCAATTCTATTATTTCATCAATAATAGCATCAAAATTCGGAGAACGTAAAACATTGTTATCCATTAGTAAAAGATCTTTTTTGGGGCCAAATTCTTCATCAACTCTCTTTATTGTATCTTTAATAGAAATATAGGGATAATACTGGGGCTCAAGAGTTTGAACTGCACAGAATTCGCACTTCATACCACATCCTCTTGTCATATAAGTAAAATATGCATCCTGTGCTGGATATTTATACTCATCCTTTATATCATCAAGTATTTTATAATCAAGAGGAAGTCTATCTATACATTCTTCATTTTCAAGTCCTAGCGTTCCTTTTTTATCTAACAATCCAATATTATTTTTAATATTTGGAAAGTTTTCTGCTATAAGCTCCGGCATCAATGTAGCTAAAATCCCACCTGTATATACGTGTGACGGGTCTTCCACTAAAGTTAAAGCATATTCTATTGCTGCCTTTGTTTTTGTCCATTCAAAAGTAAATAAAGTCGTAACATAAACTCTATCCCATTTCTTATTTTCATAACCTTCCGGTAATCCCCCCTTTGCAAATCTAACATAATCATGTTGAATATATCTGTGAAAATAAGATATCTTCATAAGTCCAATTGGGGGATATTTATTTGCATATCCAGGTTCCAATAATAAAATATTTGCCATAGAATTCTCCAAATCTATCATTATATTACAAAACAGATCAGCAACGCTTTCCTACGTTGCCGACTATTATTAACCATCTAATTCCCTTACCATTTTATCAATTTCTCTTTTTATCTTTTTAAGTTCGAATAAAATAGTATTATTACCGACAGCTTCTGCTTTTAACGCTGTCCTAAATTCATCAGAAGTCATCAATGTTCGAAAATCTCTTATTTTGTTATAGTTATTTCCACTTTTACCAGTAGCTTCAAATCGTGCATATGCACCATCAATATCTTCTTTGCCTTCTATAACATCTCGCATTATTCGATTTGATACTCTGTCAGATGATTTTGCAATTCTTCCAAGTTTGTCTCTGATATCTTTTGCTTGTTTGATCTCTCCAGTTTTAATCTGCTCAACTATTCTATCATCCATTTCTGGAAATTTATCACGATACTCTTTTATTCCTTTATTGGTCACATATTGCTCATAATAATTCCAATGAGACTGTACAGTATCATTATTATCAACCATAAATTGATACACTTCGATATACTTTTTAACGGTTGGACTAGATAAACCCACCTGTTTTGCTAATGTTGCATACGGGCACTGTTGAAGTTGCATCTGTCTATAGACATAACCAGCTTGTTCAAATACTGTCCAATCTTTTTTCTTTACAAGATGAATTGTTCCTACATAGATAAATAACTCGCTATCTGTTATGGTTTCTGGCAAAACAGTAACAGGTAATTTCGCCCATCTAGCAGGATTGCTTTCAGCAAGTATTCGATACGCAGCCAATCTGCTATTGCCCTCAATTGCAATATAGTCGTCACCGCGTAGAACGACTGTTATTGGTTCTATTAAACCGCCATTTTGCTCTATCTGTGTTTTTAATTCTTTGACATTTTCTGTTTTTTTCATTAAAGCTTCAATTTCTGTCTGAGATGGATGTTTATTTCCATCTTCTCTAAGTACAGAATATACTCGTGGATTTTCTGGCCAAAAGAGTATCTCCTGTTGACTCATAAAGCGCTCTTCTACATTGTATTCTTTTCTTCCAATAGTAACTGTTCCCATTAATAAGACCTCTACTCAGTATCATTTTGCATTAAAATTGCTTTTATCATATCTCCAAAACTATAATCAGCAATTTTTTTATAATTTTCTATATCTATATCCCCCTGCGCTAAAAAAGCAGCATTCTGTTTTGCTTGAAGCAAAGCATCAACCCATTCATCGATACTTCCATTTATCATAAGATTATGAACATAACAAGTCTTCTTTTGTGAAATTCTATGAATTCTATCTTGTGCTTGCAGATAATCGTCTAAACTAAAACCTCTATCATAAAAAATAACATGATTTGCCATTGTCAGTGTTAATCCCTCTTTTGCAGAAGCAGGTGTGGCAAATAGTATTTTGCAATCATCTGTTCTGAAATAATCCACTGACTTATTTCTATCTACAATATTCATTTTTCCGTGTATTTTTGCAGTACCAATTTCCTCATATTTTTTTGCAAAATAATCGATATTATCTATAAAATTACTCCATACTATACACTTTTCACCTGCTGTAACAATATCATTTATAAGTCTATTCAATAAAGTTTCTTTTGCAGACACTCCTTCATATGATTCATCTACCAGTCTAGGATTTGAAGCAACTTGGACTAATCGCAAGAGTCTTTTTACAATAGCAGATGAATCGTCGATTATATATTCTCCATCTTTTACAACTTCAATGGCAAGTTCTTCACAAACTTTATCGTATAAAAATTCTTGTTCCGGTGTAAAATCCGTTGTTTCGGTAATAAATACTTTGTCTGGAAGATGAATAATTCCACTATTTTTTGTTTCTCGTACAGAAAAATCTTTTATGCGTTCATATATTCTAGAAACGCTATCTTCAAATAAAATTTGCATTTCCTGATTTTGCGCCAATTTATTCGACAAATCAGTTTCTTTTTTAAAATCTTCAAAACTCGAACCCAGACTCTTTCCTTGATCTAGGAAATAGATTTGGGCCCAAATATCGTATGGACGATTTGCTACAGGAGTTCCTGTCATAATAACTTTCCTTTTGAACAAAGGACTCAAATCAAAGAATGCTCGAGTTAATTTCGCCTTCGGATTCTTCAATTTTGCTGATTCATCAATAATGATGGCAACATTTCTGCTCTTTAGATATAACTCAAATCGTTCCTTTTCTGATATTAGCATCTCAAAATTTGCTACTACAATCCTGTAGGGACCACAAAAAACATGATAATTACTATTTCTGTTAGTATCTAAGACAGCTGGAGTAATAGATGTATGATTCTTAAATTCTCTAATCCAGTTAGCTACCAGTTGTTTTTTTGTAACCACTAGAACTGAATCTATACTTGTATTCCCCAACCAATATAACAAAAGATCAATTGCTATTTTTGTTTTTCCCAATCCTTGTTCATGAAATATAGCAGCATATTCGAGATCCTTTACTGAATCAAAAGCCTCTTTTTGGTATGGAAACGCATCATACTTCGCCATTAGATTAGGTTCTTTCAGCAAATGAATTTTTCTCATTTACACCATTCCTTTAATTATTTTTATTTTATAATCCCCAGGATAATCTTTTTTTATCTTTTTGATTATATTATTAGCGGATGCATATTCCATCCACGGAACAGCCATTACATACTCTGCTTTTCCATGAAAACGAGAACATTTTTTTAAGTAAGAAGCATATTGTTCTAAACTATGAGGACGAAGAACATCATCCTTAGTTTTTGCCTCACCTATTATCATCAATCCGTTATACTCATACGTAACATCTGGTCTAACCCCTTCTTCAGTCATTGAGGGCAAAGGTCTATCATCTGGAATGTCAGATTCAATAAAACAAACATCATCTTGACCAACGCGATCTTCTACATATTCAATTATTAACTCTACCAATTTTTTATGTTGTCGGGATTCGCTCATCGTTATACTTTTTCAACCTCATCTATTACTAATTGAACGCTTTCGATAACGTCTTTCAGGACATTTAATTTTGGTTCATATTCTGCATCTGATCGAAGATATAAAATTTCTTGCATCTGGAATTCATTCATTCTTTTCACCAATTCCTTTGCTATCATTTCATATGGCACATCTTTTAAAGAATCAGGAGATATATCTTCAACCGCTAATATTTTCTTTGCTGCTCTAGAATCAAATCTAAAGAAAACTTCACTAGCCTTTTTACTATTGAGAATGGCTGGTAAACTTCGAACATCTTCTAATTTTGAAAATCTTCCCTCCACCATCCATTTTGAGAAGTCTTTTTTAGTGTATCCATGAAATCGTAATGCTTCATCAACATTTCTTTTTTGCAGCTCTACAAAACCATGAAACTTTTTAATATCAAACATCGAATCATCATCACATTGTGGACGGTAAAATTCTTGCATATCTCTATAAGCTGCAATCATATTTCTTATTTCTGAAGCCTTTGAGTTTCCACCGCAATATGCAACTAAAGAAGACATCGGCATATATTTTTCATTAGCAAGATAGTTTAAATACTTCGCTTTTGAATATGCATCCCATTCTCGTGGACCTACGAGATGAGCTTGTAATCTGATTGAATGCATAGTTTCATCATCAATATTTTCATAGACAATTGCTTTTATAATTTTCCAATCACCTGGAATTCCTTTTTTTCTAAAATCCCTATATATTTGTAATCTTGTATTTCCTTCTATTACTACATATCTGCCATCAGAAAAATGATTTACAATTATGGGATGAACAATTCCACCGTTTTCTTTTATAGATTCTCTAAGACTAGCGCATGATTCCGATGTCGTTCCGAGCAACAATGCCATAGTATCGCTTGTGAGATCCTCCTCAGAATATAAATCCAAGTAGTTCGCAATTCTTGGATTGCTTCTGTCTAATTCAATCTCATCAATACAAAGTTCAATGTAATTGCTCATAACATTTCTCCTGCCTTTCTTTTAATATACTTTCCACTCTTGATCCGTGCATCATTTGGCTTTGTTGCATTCCTAGGGATTGCCCACTCTCGACCAAACTTCATAGCTCCGTCCACTCTTCCTTCCAGACAAAGAGTATTAATTCTTCTATCACCAATTCCCCATTTTTCGGAGGCCTCTTTAATAGTCATGTATTCCTGCATTTGAATCTCCAATAAAAAAGCATAATAGAGATTTCTACCATGCCAATGTCTAAAACTGTACGACAGTTTTTGTCTCTATAAATATTTTCAACATTTCCAATATATATTTTCATTATAGCGGAACAGCCGAACAATATCAATCAAAACCTATTTTTATTTTAAAAATTTGTGCAATTGATAAAAAGATGCTCCCTTATAAATCCAAAAAGAGAACGCATCCAAACGTTCCTTTCATTTCTACTATGCCAAAACTTCTATTGAAAAATCATTTTACCTCACCTCATAAATAACTTTCACGAAAACACCTCTTTTGTTACATCTATATGTAAAGAACTATCTGCTTTTTTACATTTAAAACACGCTATACCAAGTTGTAAAGATTTTACTTTCAACTTCATTTATAAAAAAAGCTATAAGATTCCACTATTAGAATTCTTACAGCTTTCATTCTCATCATGTCACATCCCTAAATTATAATTATTTATCTTGTAACACTCACACAAAAATCTATGGGTTATTTTCGGGTTATTTCTTCCACACAAATACCTTCCAAGTATTGATTTTACTGACTTTTTAAGGAGTTCTTCAAAGAGTGCCGTGGCAGATGAATAGTATTTTTATCATATTTAAAAATCCTCCTAAAACACTTGTATATGCTCCGTTTTGCCGTAATTTGCCGACTTTATTTTTGCCATTGAGATTGTTAATTCTGTCACAGAATAAGCAAAATAGGGCAAGACGGGGCAAGTTGAAGTCATCAAACGTAGTAGAAATTAGAGTGGGTTACCACTGCTGTTTTCTACCTTATACTGCTAAATTCTATTCTGATAAATTATACTTTTGCTCTCTGATTCTAAAAGCATCTTTTCCACCTTCAAGAATCTCACAAACATGTTCCCGAATACCATACTGATACAGAATACACTCTTGTTTTTCATTATTGAAGCTTTCTTCAAGAGCTCCTGTGCGATAACAGAATTTTTTACTTTCCGGATTTTCGTTGTGAATTCCATTTTGATTTGCTACAATTACTTCCTCTGCATCAGCACCAACAACTATATTAGGATTATGTGTAACAAGGATGATTTGCCTTACCCCTTTTTTATCTCTCAAATATTGAACTAGCTCATGATAAATTGCACGATTATCAAGGTCATCTTCTGGTTGGTCAATTAAAATTGGATAATTATTTTTACTAAAATCCAACAAAAGACGTAAAATCACAAATGATTTTTTTCCTTCCGACATTGAATTTAAATTATCTCCCTGGTATTGGATATCATATTCAATCGAAAAGAAATTTTGTGTAATTAATTCTTCTGCAACTTTGTCTATAGTAGTACTCCTTTTTATTGACACTTTTCGCATAAAAGATTGTTCATTACTGTCTTAATATGCTTTTTATAAGTTTGAAGATCAGTAAAATGATAATCAAATATACCATAGTTGTTTTTTGCACGTCCATGAAAATACGATTCTACTAGCCCTTGATATATTTCAGATTTAAATGTAAGTCGAGCAGTAATTGAAATATCTCCATGTTGCATGTTTACCATATCGCAGAACTCTTTATCTTTTTGATAGAATTCCACATGTTTATCTACTAACTCCTGTAAACATTGTCCCGTTTGTATTATCTTATCCGTTAATATCTGCTCCGTGTCTATAATAAGTTTCATCTTGCCCTGTTCTTCAGACAAGCTTTTTGATAAGTCTTGGTATTCTTTATTCTTTTCAAAGAGTCTTTCTGCTTTAACAAAATTCGAATCACTTTTAATGCTGTTAATCGAATTCCTTGCTACAGTAACTTTATCTTTCAGTTCTCCAATTATTCCATCCAATCTGAGAATCCATTCTTTACTGCTTGTATCAACGACAGCTTTAAATGCATCATCAACCAATACCATAACAGACTCGCTTACCCCATCAATATCCAGAGCTACATCTGAAAATACATCTCGAACACTAGGAAACTGGAGTCTTCTAATATCTTCATTTGCTTTTTCGATTTGATATTCCAATGTAGCTATTTCCAGTTTCTGTGCTTCAAACAATTTTTCCTGTGCTTCATCTAATTTGTCTGTCATTGTTTCTCTCAATGCTTTAATTTGATTTTCAATCTTGTGAATTTCAGATTCTATACCCGCCTTACTACCATATCCATCTAATTTTTCCTTAAGTTCTCTACACTCCTGACGTAATACGCAAAATCTGGAGTATTGAGTATGTAAGATTCCTGTATGGGTACTATAAAAATCTTGTAAAACATCTAACCCATCACAGTATTGTTGTTCTTCACGTAATAGTGGCTCTATTAATTCTTTGCGTTGATTCTCACCTTTATTCTTAGATGCAAAATCAATAATATATCCCTGTGGAAAAAAATCTATTTTTCGTTTCTGCGGTTCCAATCCATCTTTCCAATAAAGAGCTGATTTACTTACAATATCATCAATATAAGAATCATACTCTTGATTCTGTTCTTTTATCATTTTTTCACTACCACACAAACGCGCTATGCAGCCAAGAAGAATTGATTTTCCTGATGATCTTCCCCCAATAATTGTATTCAAACCTGAATTTAAAGGTATCACCTGTTTAAAAAAATCATCATGAACAATTTCAACCGAATCTATCACCAGATAATCTTTTTTAGAATCTGGTACTTCTTTTTGGATACAAACTCGTGCTTCTGGCTCATAAAGAATTTGCCGTAAACCATCAAATGTTGGTTCAGCCTTTATCCAACAATACTTGTTATCTGCAGGCTTAAACATACGTTTATATTCATGTGCATCTGATCCCCATATACAAGGTTTAATTGAGCCAAATTCCCGAATTCTTTCCTCTTTCTCAACATTTGCTAAAGCCCAAGAAGCAGTTCCTGCATTAGAAGTCATATAAAAATGACACTGCTGATAAATATTCTTTCTAGATGAATAATCTCTACCTTTCCATGAAATAGCTGACAAATCTTCATCAACTGGTACTGTGATAAAATATTTTCCACCAAAAGCATTACTTCTTAATATCTCTAATATATTTTCAGAGCTAACTGTTACATGCTTTAAACCAATTAAGAAATCGCTACCCTTATTTCCATTATTTTCACGAATAGATTTTCCATATTCTTCAATATTATATTTTGTTAAAGGCTTATCATCACCTGCATCTTGTTGAAATGTAAGTCGATGAAGAAAATTCTCTTCAATTATTTGTGCAGAAAGACTATCCGAAAAAATAATGTGATAATTTACAGCGTTAGCCTTTTCCCCTACAAAAGTATTTAAACGCACTTCTATATTAGGAAATATATATATTTTTTCAACTTGTTTTCTAATTTCTTCATTCGGAAAAAGAGTTTCCATTTTCGCTGGACATTCCAGATAACATTCCTTGATGCGCTTATAGCCATCTATAACAAAATAATCAGTAATTCCAATTGCTTGAATATTGCATTCAAGAGCTTTTAAAAATAACTTTTGAACAAACTCATCAAACTTTTTTTCATCCACATCTGTATATGGATCAAAACCATAATTATTATTAAGAATAGAATAGGGCGTGTGGACATGAAAATCCCATTTCCGCCATTCTGAACCACTATTATTTACCATTTTTTCCTCGCTCAATACATAAAAGCATATTTGACAATAGCTTTTATCTTTTTCATTAGTTGTTATAAATCCTTACTAAAGTTATTATAGGTTAAAATGCAATAACCGTCAATGAATGAAGCTTTAAACAAATCTAAAACCTCCCCATGGGGGCAAAAGATTCTGCACAAACTCTTCCACAGTAATGTTCTTTCCGACCGAGTCTGCCAAAAAATCTAGATCATACCCTATCTGCTTTTCCAATCCCCGGAGTGACAGGTGATGTTAGAATATAAATAGTACAAAATAAACATGACCATTTTCAACAAATAGTATATGATAGTCATAGATCAAGGAGGAGAATGGTTATGGCAAAAGGTAC
>ERZ506358.171-NODE-171-length-10190-cov-3.82516_pt1 | contig 10190 bp, 7 predicted proteins | sample MGYA00513061_ERZ506358 | MGnify/ENA metagenome assembly ERZ506358 | reverse complement strand
TCTTCCGATCTAAAACAATTAAGTATTTCTCAACAATCATTGTAGCGATAGTTGCGGTTCTTGCCGGATGGTGGCTGTGGAATTATTACATGCAATCTCCGTGGACACGCGACGGGAAAATACGCGCAGAAAAGGTTTCTATCACCCCACAGGTGTCGGGACGTATTGTTGAGCTGAATATAAAAGACAACCAACTGGTTAACGCGGGGGATCTTCTGCTCACGATCGATAAAACGCCCTTTCAGATCGCCGAGCTGAACGCACAGGCTCAGCTGGCGAAAGCGCAATCTGACCTCGCAAAAGCCAATAACGAAGCGAATCGTCGTCGTCATCTCTCACAAAATTTTATTTCTGCCGAAGAACTCGATACCGCTAACCTCAATGTTAAAGCGATGCAGGCCAGTGTTAATGCCGCACAGGCCACGCTGAAACAGACACAATGGCAACTGGCGCAAACGGAAATTCGCGCCCCGGTGAGTGGTTGGGTGACTAACCTCACTACCCGCATCGGCGATTACGCTGACACCGGGAAACCGCTGTTTGCCCTTGTCGACAGCCACTCGTTTTACGTCATTGGTTATTTTGAAGAAACCAAGTTGCGCCATATCCGCGAAGGTGCACCAGCACAAATTACCCTCTATAGTGATAACAAAACGTTACGGGGTCACGTTTCCAGTATCGGTCGGGCGATTTATGATCAAAGCGTTGAAAGTGACTCAAGCCTTATTCCGGATGTGAAACCTAACGTCCCCTGGGTTCGTCTCGCCCAACGCGTTCCCGTCCGCTTTGCGCTGGATAAAGTTCCAGGCGATGTCACGCTGGTGTCGGGCACCACCTGTAGCATTGCCGTAGGTCAATAATGAACGCATCGTCATGGTCCTTGCGCAATTTGCCCTGGTTCAAGGCCACGCTGGCGCAATGGCGTTATGCGTTACGCAATACCATTGCCATGTGTCTGGCGCTGACGGTTGCCTATTATTTGAATCTGGATGAACCCTATTGGGCGATGACCTCGGCTGCAGTGGTTAGCTTTCCCACCGTTGGCGGTGTCATCAGCAAAAGCCTCGGACGCATCGCTGGCAGTTTACTGGGAGCCATTGCGGCACTGCTTCTTGCCGGGCATACGCTCAATGAGCCGTGGTTTTTTCTATTGAGCATGTCGGCGTGGCTTGGCTTTTGTACCTGGGCCTGTGCGCACTTCACGAATAACGTCGCGTATGCATTTCAACTGGCGGGCTACACGGCTGCCATCATCGCCTTTCCGATGGTTAATATTACTGAGGCCAGCCAGCTGTGGGATATCGCTCAGGCGCGCGTTTGCGAGGTGATAGTCGGTATTTTGTGCGGCGGCATGATGATGATGATCCTGCCTAGCAGTTCCGATGCTACAGCCCTTTTAACCGCATTGAAAAACATGCACGCCCGATTACTGGAACATGCCAGTTTACTCTGGCAGCCTGAAACAAACGATGCCATTCGTGCAGCACATGAGGGGGTGATTGGGCAGATACTGACCATGAATTTGCTGCGTATCCAGGCTTTCTGGAGCCACTATCGTTTTCGCCAGCAAAACGCGCGCCTTAATGCGCTACTCCACCAGCAATTACGTATGACCAGTGTCATCTCCAGCCTGCGACGTATGTTGCTCAACTGGCCCTCACCGCCAGGTGCCACGCGAGAAATTCTCGAACAATTGCTGACGGCGCTCGCCAGTTCGCAAACAGATGCTTACACCGTCGCACGTATTATCGCCCCGCTACGCCCGACCAACGTCGCCGACTACCGGCACGTCGCCTTCTGGCAGCGACTACGTTATTTTTGCCGCCTTTATCTGCAAAGTAGTCAGGAATTACATCGTCTGCAAAGCAGTGTAGATGATCATGCCAGACTCGCACGGACATCCGCTCTGGCTCGTCATACCGACAACGCCGAAGCTATGTGGAGCGGGCTGCGTACATTTTGTACGTTGATGATGATTGGCGCATGGAGTATTGCATCGCAATGGGATGCCGGTGCCAATGCATTAACGCTGGCAGCAATTAGCTGCGTACTCTACTCCGCCGTCGCAGCACCGTTTAAGTCGTTGTCACTGCTGATGCGCACGCTGGTGTTACTTTCGCTATTCAGCTTTGTGGTCAAATTTGGCCTGATGGTCCAGATTAGCGATCTGTGGCAATTTTTACTGTTTCTCTTTCCACTGCTGGCGACAATGCAGCTTCTTAAATTGCAGATGCCCAAATTTGCCGCACTGTGGGGGCAACTGATTGTTTTTATGGGTTCGTTTATCGCTGTCACTAATCCCCCGGTGTATGATTTTGCTGATTTTCTTAACGATAATCTGGCAAAAATCGTTGGCGTTGCGCTGGCTTGGCTAGCGTTCGCCATTCTGCGTCCAGGATCGGATGCTCGTAAAAGCCGCCGCCATATTCGCGCGCTGCGCCGGGATTTTGTCGATCAGCTAAGCCGCCATCCAACACTGAGTGAAAGCGAATTTGAATCGCTCACTTATCATCACGTCAGTCAGTTGAGTAACAGCCAGGATGCGCTGGCTCGCCGTTGGTTATTACGCTGGGGTGTAGTGCTGCTGAACTGTTCTCATGTTGTCTGGCAATTGCGCGACTGGGAATCGCGTTCCGATCCGTTATCGCGAGTACGGGATAACTGTATTTCACTGTTGCGGGGAGTGATGAGTGAGCGTGGCGTTCAGCAAAAATCACTGGCGGCCACACTTGAAGAATTACAGCGGATTTGCGACAGCCTTGCCCGTCATCATCAACCTGCCGCCCGTGAGCTGGCGGCAATTGTCTGGCGGCTGTACTGCTCGCTTTCGCAACTTGAGCAAGCACCACCGCAAGGTACGCTGGCCTCTTAATTACTTAATTACACCACAGGCATAGCGTTCACCGCCACCGCCCAGCGGTTTAGGTTGATCGGACATATTATCGCCGCCAACGTGGACCATCAGCGCTTTGTCTTTGATTTCATCCAGTGATTTCAGACGAGGCGCGATGACGGCATCGGTAGCTTTGCCGTCATTATTGACGACCAGTGCAGGCAGATCGCCTAAATGCCCGGCACCTTCTGGCCCTTCATGTTTACCGGTATTTTGTGGATCAAGATGCCCGCCTGCGGATTCCGCGGCGCTGGCTTTGCCATCTTTGGTGGCTGGCTGGCAGCTTCCTTTGGCATGAATATGGAAGCCATGTTCACCGGGGGGTAATGCTTTCAGATCGGGCGAAAACTCCAGACCTTTATCGGTTTCAGTAATGGTGACGCTACCAATTGACTGCCCTACCCCTTGCGACGTGACGAGGTTCATCTCGACTTTTTCACTGGCAGCTTGTGCGCCGGTTGCAACAACCAGCGCCAGAATAGCCAGACTAAAACGTTTCATAGGACCTCCGTTCATTGTGCATTCCTGAATAAGTGTAAACCAGTGACACATTTTTGAACGGCGGCTATTCCTAAAAGTGCTTACGGTACGTCGTACCCCAGTGCCGCTTTACGGATACGAAACCATTGTTGACGGGTCATTTTCAGTGTTTCTGCTTCGACAGCTGCCCGTACGCGCTCAATTTTACCTGAACCGATAATTGGCAGCGGCTGCGATGGTAAACGTAATACCCAGGCGTAAACCACCTGTTCAATCGAGCCCGCGTTTAACTCCTCTGCCACCACAGCCAGTTCATCACGCAGCGGCTGGAAATAATCATCATTAAACAGACGACCACCACCAAGGCAGGACCACGCCATCGGACGAACACGCAGTTGTTGTAGTTGGTCGAGCGTGCCATCCAGCAGTAACGGCTGATGCACCGGGGATATTTCCACCTGATTAGTGGCAAGGGTAAACGGCAGACGTGATTGCAACAGGGCAAATTGCGCAGGCGTAAAGTTCGATACGCCAAAATGACGCACTTTGCCGCTCTGATGCAGATGTTTGAACGCGTCCGCCACTTCATCGGCATCCATTAACGGGTCTGGTCGGTGGATTAACAGCAGATCCAGATGATCGGTCGCGAGATTAATTAGCGACTGTTCGGCGCTCTTAATGATGTGATCGCGGTCAGTGATGTAATGACCAATGACGTTTTCTTCACGCGCGGTCGTCGCGATACCGCATTTACTGACGATTTCCATCCGTTCACGCAGGTGAGGTGCCAGTTTCAGTGCCTCGCCAAACGCCGCTTCGCACTGATAGCCACCATAAATATCAGCATGGTCCACGGTGGTCACGCCGAGATCCAGATGCTCTTCAATAAAACTGACCAGCTGGCGGGCGGACATATTCCAGTCCATCAATCGCCAGTAGCCCATCACAAAACGGGAAAACTCCGGGCCTTGCGGCGCAATAGTAATACGCTGAACCATAATCGCTTCCTCTTATCAGATATGAGAGGAGTATACGCAAGATTAGGTTCAAAAGAGTGATGGTTGCTCCGGTTCGTCTGATGACGCTGGCTTATTTGCGCGTAATTTGCGCATTAATCGCTGCCGACAAAGGCGCAGCACCTCTTGTTTTTCGCCATCGCTCATTTTATTCCAGTTAAAACGCTCATCCCGACTACGAAAACAGCCGCGACAAAACCCGCGTTCGTCAGACTGGCAAATTCCCCGGCACGGGCTCTGGACGGGAAAGAACTCTAATTGCTCCGCTACTTCGCCCTCCTCAGATAAGATTATTACCATTATTGAAGCTGTTAATGTCCAAAGTAGCAACTTTGCTTGCACTAGACCGACTGGTCTACTACACTCCAACGCATGAACAAACACACCGAACATGATACTCGCGAACATCTCCTGGCGACGGGCGAGCAACTTTGCCTGCAACGTGGATTCACCGGGATGGGGCTAAGCGAATTACTAAAAACCGCTGAAGTGCCGAAAGGGTCCTTCTATCACTACTTTCGCTCTAAAGAAGCGTTTGGCGTTGCCATGCTTGAGCGTCATTACGCCGCATATCACCAGCGACTGACCGAGTTGCTGCAATCCGGCGAAGGTAACTACCGCGACCGCATACTGGCTTATTACCAGCAAACACTGAACCAGTTTTGCCAACATGGAACCATCAGTGGTTGCCTGACAGTAAAACTCTCTGCCGAAGTGTGCGATCTGTCAGAAGATATGCGCAGCGCGATGGATAAAGGTGCTCGCGGCGTGATCGCCCTGCTCTCTCAGGCGCTGGAAAATGGCCGTGAGAACCATTGTTTAACCTTTTGTGGCGAACCGCTACAACAGGCACAAGTGCTTTACGCACTGTGGCTTGGCGCGAATCTGCAGGCCAAAATTTCGCGCAGTTTCGAGCCACTGGAAAACGCGCTGGCCCATGTAAAAAACATTATTGCGACGCCTGCCGTTTAGCAGGCATTTTTTATCACCAGACGACCGGGAGCCTTTATGTCATCTGAAAAACTGTATTCCCCACTGAAAGTGGGCGCGATCACGGCGGCAAACCGTATTTTTATGGCACCGCTGACGCGTCTGCGCAGTATTGAACCGGGTGACATTCCTACCCCGTTGATGGCGGAATACTATCGCCAACGTGCCAGTGCCGGTTTGATTATTAGTGAAGCCACGCAAATTTCTGCCCAGGCAAAAGGATATGCAGGTGCGCCTGGCATCCATAGTCCGGAGCAAATTGCCGCATGGAAAAAAATCACCGCTGGCGTTCATGCTGAAAATGGTCATATGGCCGTGCAGCTGTGGCACACCGGACGCATTTCTCACGCCAGCCTGCAACCTGGCGGTCAGGCACCGGTAGCGCCTTCAGCACTTAGCGCGGGAACACGTACTTCTCTGCGCGATGAAAATGGTCAGGCGATCCGTGTTGAAACATCCATGCCGCGTGCGCTTGAACTGGAAGAGATTCCAGGTATCGTCAATGATTTCCGTCAGGCCATTGCTAACGCGCGTGAAGCCGGTTTTGATCTGGTAGAGCTCCACTCTGCTCACGGTTATTTGCTGCATCAGTTCCTTTCTCCTTCTTCAAACCATCGTACCGATCAGTACGGCGGCAGCGTGGAAAATCGCGCACGTCTGGTACTGGAAGTGGTCGATGCCGGGATTGAAGAATGGGGTGCCGATCGCATTGGCATTCGCATTTCGCCAATCGGTACTTTCCAGAACACGGATAACGGCCCGAATGAAGAAGCCGATGCACTGTATCTGATTGAACAACTGGGTAAACGCGGCATTGCTTATCTGCATATGTCAGAACCAGATTGGGCGGGGGGTGAACCGTATACTGATGCGTTCCGCGAAAAAGTACGCGCCCGTTTCCACGGTCCGATTATCGGCGCAGGTGCATACACAGTAGAAAAAGCTGAAACGCTGATCGGCAAAGGGTTAATTGATGCGGTGGCATTTGGTCGTGACTGGATTGCGAACCCGGATCTGGTCGCCCGCTTGCAGCGCAAAGCTGAGCTTAACCCACAGCGTGCCGAAAGTTTCTACGGTGGCGGCGCGGAAGGCTATACCGATTACCCGACGTTGTAATCCAACATTGCGAGCGGCGTAAAGCCGCCGCTATACTAAAACAACATTCTGAATCTGTTAGCCATTTTGAGGATAAAAAGATGCGTCTTCTTCATACCATGCTGCGCGTTGGCGATCTGCAACGCTCCATCGATTTTTATACCAAAGTGCTGGGCATGAAACTGCTGCGTACCAGCGAAAACCCGGAATACAAATACTCACTGGCGTTTGTTGGCTACGGCCCGGAAACCGAAGAAGCGGTGATTGAACTGACCTACAACTGGGGCGTGGATAAATACGAACTCGGCACTGCTTATGGTCACATCGCGCTTAGCGTAGATAACGCCGCTGAAGCGTGCGAAAAAATCCGTCAAAACGGGGGTAACGTGACCCGTGAAGCGGGTCCGGTAAAAGGCGGTACTACGGTTATCGCGTTTGTGGAAGATCCGGACGGTTACAAAATTGAGTTAATCGAAGAGAAAGACGCCGGTCGCGGTCTGGGCAACTAATCTCCTGCCGGGCGTGAACTCATCGCGCCCGCATCTTTACTGCATCGACAAGTAATATTTGTCATAATGCGCGCTGCAATTTATCCGTATTAAGAGAATCAGATGTCCGATAACGCTCAACTTACCGGTCTGTGCGACCGTTTTCGTGGTTTTTATCCTGTTGTGATCGATGTTGAAACAGCCGGATTTAACGCCAAAACCGATGCGCTGCTTGAGATTGCCGCCATCACCCTGAAAATGGATGAACAAGGCTGGCTGATGCCGGACACCACATTACATTTCCACGTCGAACCATTTGTCGGCGCAAATTTGCAACCAGAAGCCCTCGCCTTCAACGGCATTGACCCGAACGATCCCGATCGCGGCGCGGTCAGCGAATACGAGGCGCTGCACGAAATTTTTAAAGTTGTACGTAAAGGTATTAAAGCGAGCGGCTGTAACCGCGCCATTATGGTGGCGCACAATGCCAATTTTGATCACAGCTTTATGATGGCCGCCGCAGAACGCGCCTCACTGAAACGTAACCCGTTCCACCCTTTCGCCACTTTTGACACTGCTGCACTGGCCGGGCTGGCACTCGGACAAACCGTATTGTCAAAGGCTTGCCAGACCGCTGGCATGGACTTCGACAGCACCCAGGCGCACTCCGCGCTGTACGACACCGAACGCACTGCTGTGCTGTTTTGTGGAATCGTCAACCGCTGGAAACGTCTGGGAGGCTGGCCGCTACCTGCCGCCGAAGAGGTGTAATCGAGTCGATGCCTGATGACATGCAATGATTCAGGCATCTATAGTGAGGCTATTCCACGCATCCTGCATGATATTCACGGGGAATAGCGTTAATGGCAGATAATCCAGACCCTTCATCGCTCCTGCCGGACGTGTTTTCACCGGCGACCCGCGACTGGTTTCTTCGCGCCTTTAAACAGCCGACCGCTGTCCAGTCGCAAACCTGGCATGTGGCGGCGCGAAGCGAACATGCGCTGGTGATTGCACCGACCGGCTCCGGGAAAACGCTGGCAGCATTTCTCTACGCCCTCGATCGGCTCTTCCGCGAAGGCGGCGAAGATACCCGCGAGGCGCATAAGCGTAAAACCTCACGCATCCTCTATATTTCACCGATAAAAGCTCTGGGCACCGACGTTCAGCGCAACTTGCAGCTCCCGTTGAAGGGTATTGCCGAAGAACGGCGGCGGCGCGGCGAAACGGAAGTCAATCTTCGCGTAGGGATCCGTACTGGCGATACGCCTGCACAGGAACGCAGCAAACTCACCCGTAATCCGCCGGATATTCTGATCACCACACCCGAATCACTCTATCTGATGCTGACCTCCCGCGCGCGCGAAACGCTACGCGGCGTCGAAACGGTAATTATTGATGAAGTCCACGCGGTAGCGGGCAGTAAACGTGGTGCGCATCTGGCGTTAAGTCTGGAGCGGCTCGATGCGCTGCTCCACACCTCAGCACAGCGAATTGGCCTTTCTGCCACTGTGCGCTCAGCCAGCGATGTGGCAGCATTTCTTGGTGGCGATCGCCCGGTTACGGTAGTCAACCCGCCCGCAATGCGCCATCCGCAGATACGAATTGTCGTACCGGTCGCCAATATGGATGATGTCTCATCGGTCGCCAGCGGCACCGGCGAAGACAGCCATGCCGGCCGGGAAGGCTCCATCTGGCCATATATTGAAACGGGTATCCTTGATGAAGTGTTGCGCCATCGCTCGACCATTGTCTTTACTAATTCACGTGGGCTGGCGGAAAAACTGACGGCACGATTAAATGAGCTTTACGCCGCACGCTTACAGCGTTCCCCGTCTATCGCCGTTGATACGGCCCATTTCGAGTCGACCTCCGGCGCAACCTCTAACCATGTACAAAGTAGCGACGTTTTTATTGCCCGCTCACACCACGGCTCCGTCTCTAAAGAACAACGAGCAATCACCGAACAGGCGCTGAAATCGGGTGAATTACGCTGCGTGGTCGCAACCTCCAGTCTCGAACTGGGGATTGATATGGGCGCGGTGGATCTGGTGATTCAGGTGGCAACGCCGCTTTCTGTTGCCAGTGGGTTACAACGCATTGGTCGCGCCGGACATCAGGTTGGCGGTGTATCTAAAGGGCTGTTTTTCCCTCGTACCCGGCGTGACTTAGTCGATTCCGCAGTCATTGTAGAGTGTATGTTCGCAGGCAGGCTGGAAAACCTGACACCGCCGCATAATCCACTCGACGTCCTTGCGCAGCAAACCGTTGCCGCCGCGGCGATGGATGCATTACAGGTAGACGAATGGTACTCCCGCGTACGCCGTGCCGCACCGTGGAAAGATCTGCCAAGACGTGTTTTTGACGCCACGCTGGATATGCTTTCCGGGCGCTATCCCTCTGGCGATTTTTCTGCTTTTCGCCCCAAACTGGTCTGGAACAGGGAGACCGGGATATTGACCGCCCGACCTGGCGCTCAATTGTTGGCGGTTACCAGCGGCGGCACCATTCCGGATCGTGGCATGTATAGCGTGTTATTACCCGAAGGTGAAGAACAGGCCGGTTCGCGGCGGGTGGGTGAACTGGATGAGGAGATGGTATATGAGTCGCGGGTGAACGACATTATCACTCTCGGCGCTACCTCATGGCGGATCCAGCAAATCACCCGCGATCAGGTGATTGTGACTCCTGCTCCGGGTCGTTCTGCCCGGCTCCCCTTCTGGCGTGGTGAAGGTAACGGACGTCCGGCTGAATTAGGCGAGATGATCGGCGATTTTCTTCATTTACTGGCGGATGGCGCGTTCTTTTCCGGGACTATTCCCCCGTGGCTGGCAGAAGAAAATACGAACGCCAATATTCAGGGGTTGATTGACGAGCAACGCAACGCGACGGGCATCGTTCCGGGGAGTCGCCATCTGGTCCTCGAACGGTGCCGTGATGAAATTGGCGACTGGCGTATTATTTTGCACTCTCCCTATGGAAGACGGGTGCATGAACCCTGGGCGCTGGCGATTGCCGGGCGAATACATGCCCTATGGGGCGCTGACGCGTCTGTGGTCGCCAGTGATGACGGCATTGTTGCGCGCATTCCTGACACTGATGGTAAATTGCCCGACGCCGCGATTTTTTTGTTTGAACCAGAAAAGTTGCTGCAAATTGTCCGCGAGGCGGTAGGCAGCTCGGCACTTTTCGCCGCCCGTTTTCGCGAATGCGCCGCGCGGAGATCGG
>ERZ506358.160-NODE-160-length-10520-cov-5.24052_pt1 | contig 10520 bp, 10 predicted proteins | sample MGYA00513061_ERZ506358 | MGnify/ENA metagenome assembly ERZ506358 | reverse complement strand
AGGCAAGAGATTTTAAAGATGCCACTGACCTTGCCGTTTTTAGCAGCACAGGAGCAGGTTTTTGGTCAGAAGGGCATGGTACATTGCGGGCACGTGAGCAAGAAAGCCATGAGCATCTTGTTACATTGGCTTTTCCTGAGCGTATGAGCGGTACACAACATGCTGCAACTAAGAATACTTCACCATCTCTAATGGCTAAAAATCCAACAGCTGTTTGCTATGAAGTAAGAAACGCAGAAGTAGCTGTCCGCCGTCTTACCCCTGTCGAATGTGAAAGGCTGCAAGGTTTTCCTGATGGGCATACGTTGATCCCGACGGAAAAGCGTAAAAAAGTTAATTCAGATGAACTGGCATATCTTCGCAATCACTATCCAGATTTAAGCGAAGAAGAGGCCGCGATGCTTGCAGCTGACGGACCGCGTTACAAAGCGATCGGCAATAGTATGGCAATACCAGTAATGCGCTGGATTGGCGATCGGATTACTAAGGCCGTATGTCGGCAGAAAGAAGGAAGTGAAACAAAAGAGCGAAAAGTTAAACCAGCGGCAGAATTCGAACGGTCCATATTCAAATGGGCTGGTGGAAAATTTGGTGTTCTGGAACAAATCTTTCGCTATTTGCCAGAAGGGAAGCGCCTGATCGAACCTTTTGTCGGTGGCGGAGCTGTCTTCACGAATGCCGGATACCAGGAAAATCTGCTAAATGATGTGAATGCTGACCTGATTAACTTTTACAAGACTCTGCAACGCGAGGCGCATTCACTTATCACACTGGCGCATCGTTTCTTCCAGGACTACAACACACAGGAAGGATACCTGGCAGTACGGAATGCGTTTAACAAACAAGTCTATGATGATTTACATCGCGCAGCGGCGTTTTTGTTCCTGAACCGACATTGTTTTAACGGATTGACGCGTTACAACCAGGCCGGTGAGTTCAATGTCGGTTACGGGAAGTATAAAACTCCGTATTTCCCATTACAGGAGATGGAAGCCTTCCTCGGTGCGGAAGGGCGGTCTGAGTTTGTATGCGGTGATTTTGCAGCGGTGATTGAAGCTGCCGGAGAAGGAGATGTCATCTTTTGCGATCCGCCGTATGAACCGCTTCCAAATACAGAGGGATTCACGAACTATTCCGGTCATGACTTTAAGTTTGAAGAGCAAAAACGCCTGGTGTCTCTGTTGACGGATGCTCATCGTCGAGGTGCAAAGGTTCTCATTACTAACAGTGGCGCGCCAAACATCAGAGAGCTTTATCATGACAGTGGCTTCAGAGTGGAACCTCTTTTTGCCAGACGTTCTGTGTCTTGTAAGGGGGACACTCGAGGTGTAGCTCATGACGTTTTGGGTATATTGCTCTAATAAATTTATTAGTGTAATATCGCCTCAATGAATCGTGATTTATAGAGCGATTTAGCTGTTAGCCGCGACAGGCGCGGCGGCAAGTATGGCGGGGTAGTGACTCCTTCCCCCTCATGACGCCGAGTTGCCAGGTTGACCATACGCCTAAGTGGCAACACCGAAGTGCGTTACGAGCTTCCAGTTTGCCCATCTTCGGGTGGGCGTTTTTTTCAGGGTTTTCGTCATGGTTAGCGACTTTGCGGCGGTTTAGAAACTGACCATTAAAGTAAATGCAAACGATGATCTGATGATGGTAGCGGCCTAAGAAGCCAGACGCCACGGGGTATGAGTCGTCCCCCGTCAAAAAATCGACCGCAGAGTGTCCCCGTCTGTGTATTAGGGAACGGGGAGGCACAACAGGTAAGGGCGCTGGTGTGATTAACCAGATGAACGAGAAGGGGCCATCTGTTGGTCAGCGTCCTTTCCTGTTGCGTCTTCTTTTCAGCGTAACAGCGGTGCTTAACAGCACTTTGGGTACAGTTCCACGAATTTACGGGTATATCCCGTCATGCTGAAAGCGCTAATCACGCTGGAAGCCAGGGTTATGCATCCCCTGTTACCGAATTGCAGCCAGGGCGCGGTGCGCCGAAAAGCATACGGAGGTGGAAGCCCTCGCCGGAGACGTACCCGGCAAGTGATGGTGTAGCTCAGCGGTTAGAGCGGTTGACTGTTAATCAACGGGTCGATGGTTCAAATCCATCCACCATCGCCAATGCCGGTTTAGCTCAGTTGGTAGAGCGCCTGCCTTGTAAGCAGGATGTCAGCGGTTCGAGTCCGTTAATCGGCACCAGCACAACAGGTAAGGGTATTTTGCGACGTCGGAGATCGCCGAGCTTGGCAGAGGGTTCGAATCCCTACGAAGTACCCTTACCGTTGTGATGAAGTGCAGCTCTTTGAAGCAACCAGAAGATAAGCATCTGGCTTCACAACATAAACCGCAGGAACGACCAATAAACGGTAGTCCGTATGGAGAACACCCCGTTGAGGAAGAGGCCTGGCCGGAACCGTAACCGGCACTACAACGTTGAGAACACTGGCGTAACGGGGTCATATCCCAATCTACGAATAAATGTTGCGTTGCAGCGTGACAACCAGTGTTCTCAACATTGTGGTGAATGCACAGGCTGATGTGCCGCAACTACAGTAGTGCGCGCTTTGCGGGGCTTGCTACAACCCTGTGTCGGAGTTCAGCACCGACCATCACAGTTTGATTCTCTGGCATGAGCATAACGCTGAAATAAGTCCAGTCTGGTGCGGCCCGATCACCCGCCGTTAGCTCCACGAAACGGAGCACGTAACAGGTAAGAGCATTCTCCTGTAACGGGTTCATATCCCAATCTACAGGTCCACCAGGAATGCTCTTTCCGTTGCGGTGAATGCGGCTAAGCGCACGCGGGGAAATGGTTATATCTGTCCATTATTTCTCCTTATTTCCCCGTCCACGGTGGATAACCAGCTAAAGGACACCGGGAAGCACCCGGCACCGCAACCTTATTTCCCAACCAGTAATGAGGTTAATAAATGCTCGGCATTCTCAAAAAGAAATTCCGCAAAGCGGCTGGCGGAGTCAAGAAGATGGAAAACCGTGATGCGGTGGAAGCGACTGTCTGGGGCGCATATTCCATTGCATACTCTGACGGCACCTGCGATGCGAAAGAAATTGCAGTATTGGAAAAAACCATTGCAGCACTTCCTGCCTTTGCGCCGTTCTCCGGTGAAATTGCCCAGATGAGCGCCAATATTCGCGCTCAATATGAAGCCTCGCCGCGCCGAGCGAATGCCCAGGCTTTACGTGAACTGGCTGACGTGTCTGGAACTAATGATGCGGTAGATGTTCTGTGCCTATGCATTGATATTGCTGACCAGGATGGCATTGGGGCAGAAGAGCAGGAGCAATTGAAGAAAATTGCCCAGGCTCTTCAATTGCCACTGGAACAGTATATCTGATGGTTATAAAAGCACGTCTAATTCTGGCTTTGGTTTTTCTCGTGCTATCTGTGCTGGTGGATTTCACCAGCACAATCCTGTCGGTTTTATCCGACGGGGCGTTGGTAGCAGTAGCTGTAACATTGGTATGGCCGATATTAAAAACAGCTTCAAAGGATCAGTGATGGGCTTCTGGGATTTTGCTGACAAGCATCCAATTGTTCTCGTTGTCATTGCTGGCATAGTTGTAGGCGGTATTGCTGGCGTCATAGAAGCACTCAGGAAACAGTAATCCGGCCCTTTAGCTCAGTGGTTAGAGCTGGCGACTCATAATCGCACGGTCACCGGTTCAAGTCCGGTAGGGGCCACCATATTTGGTTGTAACACGGCGTCTGGCACATGCGTCGTTAGCGGTCTGGTGACGTTAAAAGGGGGGAACCTTGCCCCTAGCTCAGGCAACGAACCAGGTAGCCGGAATGTGCAAGCCACCGTTTGTTGTTTCTCGGGTAAAGGGATTCACCATCCTGGCGATTCGGTGTGACAGCCGGGAAGAGTCCGGCGCATTAATCCTGATTTTCTGGTGATGACTCATATCGTTAGGAGTGATTTGAGTATGCCGATTATATCTGACATTCAGCACGCCTGGGTGGAGTGCTAATGTCTGCATCCCCTCTTGAATCCATGCCAAATTCCCTTAGTGCAGAACAAGCTGTACTTGGTGGCTTAATGCTTGATAACTGCCGCTGGGATGAAGTTGCAGATCGTATAGTTGCTGATGATTTTTATACCAGTGCTCATCGTGAAATTTTCAGTGAGATGGAGAGGTTATTAAGTCATGGCAAACCGATTGATTTGATAACACTTGCTGAAGCACTTGAACAGAACGGTAAATTAGAACGCGCCGGTGGTTTTGCGTACCTTGCGGAGATGTCAAAGAACACGCCCAGCGCGGCAAATATTTGTGCTTATGCGGATATCGTTCGTGAACGCGCGGTTGTTCGTGAAATGATTTCCGTCGCAAATGAAATAGCCGAAGCTGGATATGCGCAGGATGGCAGGGGCAGCAATGAATTGCTGGATATGGCCGAGCGCCGCGTTTTTGAAATAGCTGAAAAACGACAAAAGAGCGGTAGTGGTCCAAAAGATATCGCCAGCATTCTCGATGCAACGGTATCTCGCATAGAAGAGTTGTTTCAGCGACCACATGATGGTGTAACGGGGCTTGATACGGGATTTACCGATCTCAATAAGAATACGGCAGGGCTTCAGCCGTCCGATCTCATCATTGTCGCCGCCCGCCCATCTATGGGGAAGACCACGTTTGCGATGAATCTCGTCGAAAATGCCGCAGTTCGTAACGATAAGCCCGTATTGGTTTTTAGCCTTGAGATGCCGAGCCACCAGCTGATGATGCGCTCACTGGCTTCTCTTGCACGCGTTGATCAGACTCGTATTCGGACAGGGCAACTTAACGACGAGGATTGGGCGCGGGTTTCTGGCGCAATGGGTATTCTGTTGGACAAGCAGAATATTTTTATTGATGACTCAAGCGCCCTGACGCCGACAGAGCTACGTTCCCGCGCTCGTCGTGTTTATAAAGAAAATGGTGGTTTGAGCATGATTATGATCGACTACCTGCAACTTATGCGCGTCCCCGAGCTGCAAGATAACCGAACGCTGGAAATTGCCGAGATTTCTCGCTCACTGAAGGCGTTGGCGAAGGAATTACAAGTACCGGTGGTGGCATTGTCACAACTTAATCGATCGCTTGAACAGCGTGCGGACAAACGACCGGTAAATTCAGATTTACGTGAATCAGGAGCAATTGAGCAGGACGCAGACCTGATTATGTTTCTGTATCGCGACGAAGTTTATCACCCGGATAGCGAAATGAAGGGCATTGCCGAGGTAATTATCGGAAAGCAACGAAATGGCCCAATTGGCACGGTGAGATTGGCTTTTAACGGCCAATACTCACGGTTTGATAACTATGCCGGTGCTGACTGGCAAGAGGATTATTAATGCAATGGAATGAGGAAAAGCCGATGAACATCCTGATCATTGGGCGAAAATTTGCAGCCATCAGTGATGTGAAAACATATACGGAAATGTGGTCTTATAACCTGGCCTGCGCCTTTAGTGAGGCAGGGGTAACATTGCAATACCATCGTCCATATTCCCCTGGCGTCGAAAGCCCCGAGGATTATGTTGAAGCTGTGTTGACTGCTGCGACAGCATGTTCTGCGAAGGCCATTTTGGCACCAGGATTGAGGTATTTTACTACGGTACCCAGGGAAATAGGCATGCAACTGTGTCGCCGATTCTCTGGATGGGTAGCCCAGGTATATGACGGTTCTATGCTGGATTCGGCACCAGTCGATATTACTTTTACTGTCCGCGATGATACCTGGCGGTACCTGGATAATCCCGGTCGGTTAGAACGTCATAATCGCTTTAACAAACATGTTGGATGGGCAGCGAATCAGGAGCTGTTCCATCTGGAAACCAAAACGGACGATGTTCTGCGTATTTTTGTAGACCACGCTGCATTTGATGTTAGTGGTTTTGATCACTCCTTAAGTATCCTTATGAACCTTCAGCGTCTGACCGTTCCGTATGAGGCCAGAACGTTGACTGATGACGGATTGGTTACCATTGATCCGGGGAATATTTCGGTAACTCCATACAGGCGGACGCCGGTGCCAGCAACCGAATTTGCAGCTGAATTGCGTAAGAGTGACGTTTTTATCGTTACGCATCCCGAAAGCCTTGGATTAACTGTTCTTGAGGCGGCAATGTGCGGGGCGTTGGTATTAACGCCTCCCGATTGCCTTCCGCCAGATCGCCTGGCTTTGGTGAACCATATGGTTATCAAGTCGCGGATTGATTGGGATGAGGTTATTGCTCGCGTTGATCGCGTGAAAAATGCTGAAAAGGTCCAGTGTCACACCTGGTCGGCAATTGCGGAAAAGATGCTTGAGACGTTTATCACGCAGAAACCGTCGCGCGGTAACGGATAAAAAATTGAACCCGTCATAACAGAAAAGCCCGAACGCCGGGCTTTTCTTAAGCCTTGTCAACAGAGACTTGAGCGGCTTTTATGGATATATTCCCGCTGGCCTCTATCGCCATACTTCCCCCCGCCTTCAGGGCGACATCCGCGCCTGACTTTATATCGAGATTTCCTGCGGAAGAGATGAATGCCGGACCTTGAGAAATGGCATATAACTCCCCGGCCTCGTTGAACCCGATTGTTGTTCCACTTTTCAAGTGCGTAACGGCCCAGGCTCCGCCCGCCGTCCGGACCTCCATTAGTCCGTTCCGCGACGAAATAAAGTCTTTTTTGGCGCTGGTTGATGGTTGTGCTGGTGCACCTTCAACTTCAGGCGGTACATAGCCTTCACCTTGTCCTGACGCTTCAGGTGGCACATTGGGAGCGCCACCGGATGCATCCTGTGCATAACCGATTATCAATGGCCATCGAGAATCCCCATTGTAGGGAAATTCTACCCATACTTTATCGCCGGGCAGAAATGGTGAAAACGTGTTTGCATTGGACAATATGGCTTCTGCCCATGGCAATGAGGCATCTGGTAGCCCATCCATCATGCCGACAACGCGTATTTGCGTACGCATCAGACCTTTAGGGTCATCGACGCTTACCACTACAGCCCGATACTTCCCTGTCAAACTACCCATTCACCACTCCTAACTGTGCCCGGCTGACAAAACGGAAGCGGTCTTCGAAATGAGTCACGGACATCACTATCATTTTGTCAGGGATAGATTCATCGAGTTCTCCGTCACCTGCCGTGTTATGCACGACAATTTTCAGCGTCGTACCCGGAGTTAGCGCGGCATTTCCTTCCACCAGCATATCGAGGCGGGGGAGAATGAATTTGTTGTAGTTCGCCAGCGCGGTAGGATCGGGATTGCTCGTAAATTTAATGGGGTCTTCCTGGTTACCTGAGTAAACCACACCTTTGGTCATGTCATAACTGGCCATTCTGTAATTGTGGCGGCGCTGGTATTCATAATCGGCATTCAGGATGTTGAACTGACTAATTGTAAATCCGGATGTGTTGGGATTAGCGGACTCATAAGTAAGCGATGGAGCGGCGTTTGCCATTTTTTCCATACTTTTAAAATTGATCGTCCCCCTGGATGCCCAGCACATAGAACCGGTATCCCGGGCTATCTCCTGCAATACCTTGGTCGGTTTTTCTCCAACATTTAGGTGGTATGTGGATGTTTTTCTGAATGAGTCAGCATTTACCTTCAGACCAGGGGCAAGAGAGGAAACTACGGCTGATGGTGGCTTATCAACAAAATACTGTGCGCTGGTGGACGGAACTTTTAATAACCGCACCGGGTTACTAAACGCGTAAATCAGTACAGTATCGTCCTTGCGCGGCGCTTTAAGAACAAAGAACTCTTCCGAGAAGAGGATGCCGCCATGACCTTCCGGATCACCAAGTGAAACTGTCAGTATTGTACCAAATTTCACCCCCAGCTTATTGACCACGTAAGCCGTTGAATCCCTGATCATGAGCATAAGCTGGGGACCAGATAGCTCCCCAGGTTCGACATAGGTACATCCTACGATCATTTCGCGAGGGATTTCGTTCTGCCCAATTGAAACAGATTGCAGGAATAGCTGAGTGCGTTTTGAATCAGTTTCCGGGGCTGTGGTGGTCTTTGTGGCCATCTCATTCCTCCAGAATTTTCGCTTTTACCGTTATGGTGCCGGTGGTTTGCTGCATATAAGCCAGGATAGGAAGTTCCGCCACAACGGTGAGGTTCAATCCAACCGCGAACAGCCTGTTGTCGGCGGTGCCGGTGGTCAGATCCTGAAATGCGATTGATTTTTGCCCTTCTATGTAACAGGTAACCGGTATCTCATAACCGCCGACATTGGCAATGTGAGTGAAAGATGCCTGCCCGAGGCTGGCATACATTCGTAGCCAGAATGCTAATGCAGTTGTAACCATCCCAAGAGATTCCTTCTCGTCACTGGCGATCCATAGCGAATATTCCAGTGAGAAAGGGATAGTCGATACCAGGGCTTCAATCTCATCATTTTCATTGGTGACATGCCCTTCATCGTAATTATCCCGGCACAGTTCACCTTCATAAATTGAAAACGCGGGAGAACGAGACAGATTCACAAGCGGCATTGCCAACTTATTTACCGGGCCAGCAGAGGCTGTATCTTTGCGCCCGGCGCGATCGGCTTCAAATGACGACAACCACTCCTTCACATCACTAAAAGTGCCGAGCGTTATGCGATCTCTTGGTGTGCGTTTCAGGAACTCCCTGAATGACTGGTTAGTGCGATCATTAAAGCTGACAACTTGTGAGTCGAATGCTTCGTTTAAAGCCTGTGCGAGCGCCGAATCAATGCCATCAATAGTGGCAAATTCCAGCTTACCGGTTGGAGTAAGACCTTTTTTCTTAAAGATGGCCAGTAGCCATTCCTGATTATTCAGAATCACCGATGAAATTCCCTTCAAAGGCGCGTGAAGGCACGCAATAAAACAAACTGCCTACCCTGGCAGTGCCGTAATTGAATATTTTATGGATGTACCAGAAGCGGCGAATGGTTGTGCCGTCTGACAGCTGTTCCAGCCATTCGAGCATAGAACCCACTGGCACATTAACGGCGGCCAACCGAAGGATTAAAGCACTGTCGCTAATTCCCGTATTATCACTGCCGTCGTATAGCGCGTAGAAGGCGTCCATCTCATCCGGGCAGTCGAGGGCCGTTATCAGTTCTGGATCCTGATAGTCATATATGCGTTGGTTCGGTTCTATTATTTCAGATGCCGTTTCAGGTGCATTTTTGTCTCTGTAAGGTATTGCGCGATACAGAACCGCATCGAATGAGTCAGGGTCTAGCTTGATTGCTTTGAGCCAGTCCATCCGCACAAGGTTATTAAAAACTGCATGACCTTGATAACGGTGGCGCACACCAGAATCACTAAGCAGGCCGTGATCCAGATTGGGAAGGTGATTGTCCTCCACAGGATCAACAATATTACCAACGTTAACACCATCGGTTTCGATTTCAGCATCAATATCTTCCTCTTCAATCAGTTCAGAACCTTCGCCTGGAATATCCGGATCCGATTCGGTGTCCGGGAGGTTATCACCAGTCACTTGTTGTGATGGTTCTGTGTCCTCAAACATGTCATCAAAGAAACCAGCCATCGATTATCCTTTCCGTTTACGGGCTTCGTTAATTTGTGTCTCAAGAATGCTTCGCGCCTGCGCAGTGGCAGCGGCCTTGTCCATTCCCTGACTCATGAAAAACTTTATGAGGTTGTTCGCCTGCGTTTGCAGGGCTTTTTTGAGAGCGTCGGCTTCAGCGCGAGCCTGGGCTTCCCTCACCCGCGATGCTTTTAGTTCGGCATTCTTCCTGTTTGCCGTGGTGCGAGCTTTTTTTAACAACCGGCGAACGTTGTCCGTGGCGCTATCTTTTGCGCGTAGTTTTTTGCCTAATGCATCCTGAGATTTCAGATACAGCTCATACTCACGCGCAGCTTTAGCCTGATCCGTCGTTGTTGTCCGGTTGCGCGCGAGCGATTTAGCCAGTTCGCCTTTGAAATAGGTTGTTGTCTTCCGCTTGTCATCGCCGAAGGCTACCTGTTCAGCTGCTTTTTCCAGGGCAATAATGATGGCCTTGTGCCATGTGGGAGACTGAAAACGCGTCATAGCGTGCAACACATGTTTGCAGGCCACACCAGTCAGATCAGGGTTGCGGATCTTGGGGAATGCATACTCTTTTGGCGGCGCGACAGCATAGTTACCAGCCGTGGCCATATAACGATACCAGTATTGATGGCGTCCACAATCACAGTCGAAAGATACCCGGCCCTTGCAGAGATCGGCAGCGATTCGGGCTTTTTTCGCACCGTCTTCAGCAATTTCCTCAACGGCTTTATCCCATTCCTCAAATCGAATTCTGACACGGTGATGCTGGTGGACCGACTCATCCGAGGCATTAACAGATATCAATGCAAGGTTGTGTTTTAGCCCGAGGAATGTCGCGGCTTTGATCCCTGTGCCATCAGAAACTTTGTTGTTAGCGCGTTTTATATCAATGCTGGTGGACTGCGCCACCAGCTGAGCATAGGTAATGCCGGGTACCGTGCTCTTGAATTTTGTTTTATGAGCCTAGATCGGAAGAGCACA
>ERZ506358.157-NODE-157-length-10654-cov-4.37239_pt1 | contig 10654 bp, 6 predicted proteins | sample MGYA00513061_ERZ506358 | MGnify/ENA metagenome assembly ERZ506358 | reverse complement strand
ACTTCTACCATCGCTTTAGCGTTTTTAGCGACCTGCTGCTGGTAAGTTTTGAACTCAGGCTCCATCGCTTCTTTCAGAGCAACCGCTTTACCGGCGATTACGTGCATCAACGGACCGCCCTGACCACCAGGGAAAACGGCAGAGTTCAGTTTTTTGTACAGCTCTTCGCTACCACCTTTCGCCAGGATCAGGCCGCCGCGCGGACCCGCCAGGGTTTTGTGAGTGGTGGTAGTAACAACGTGAGCATGAGGAACCGGGTTCGGGTAGACGCCAGCAGCAACCAGGCCCGCAACGTGCGCCATATCAACGAACAGGTAAGCACCGATGCTGTCAGCGATTTCACGCATTTTCGCCCAGTCAACCACGCCGGAATATGCAGAGAAACCACCGATAATCATTTTCGGCTTGTGTTCTTTGGCTTGTTTTTCCAGATCGGCGTAGTCGATATGACCGGTAGCATCGATACCGTAAGGAACGATGTTGTACAGTTTACCGGAGAAGTTAACCGGAGAACCGTGAGTCAGGTGACCGCCATGCGCCAGGTTCATACCCAGAACGGTATCACCTGGTTCCAGCAGCGCGGTGTAGACCGCAAAGGTAGCCTGGGAGCCGGAGTGCGGCTGGACGTTAGCGTAGTCAGCGCCGAACAGTTCTTTCGCACGATCGATCGCCAGTTGTTCAACGATATCAACATACTCGCAACCGCCGTAGTAGCGTTTGCCCGGATAACCTTCAGCATATTTGTTGGTCAGCTGAGAACCCTGCGCCTGCATTACGCGCGGGCTGGTGTAGTTTTCGGAGGCGATCAGTTCGATGTGCTCTTCCTGACGTACTTTTTCCTGCTCCATAGCCTGCCACAGTTCGGCATCATAATCGGCAATGTTCATTTCACGCTTTAACATCCGCATCTCCTGACTCAGCTAACAATAAAATTTTTGGCCTTTATAGGCGGTCCTGTTGGACAACGGCGAACAGTATAACCGAATCATTGTGCGATAACAGGTCTTGACAAAGGAATTTACGCAAACGATTACCTTCAGGCTACGCAAGGCTTTGGCGAATAAAGAGCTTGCAACCGGAAACGGATTTCTTTTCAGGTTTGTGATGCAAATTTTTCACTTCATCACATTCTTTCTGAAAAACACCAAAGAACCATTTACATTGCAGGGCTATTTTTTATAAGATGCATTTGAGATACATCAATTAAGATGCAAAAAAAGGAAGACCATATGCTTGACGCTCAAACCATCGCTACAGTAAAAGCCACCATCCCTTTACTGGTGGAAACGGGGCCAAAGTTAACCGCCCATTTCTACGACCGTATGTTTACTCATAACCCAGAACTCAAAGAAATTTTTAACATGAGTAACCAGCGTAATGGCGATCAACGTGAAGCCCTGTTTAACGCTATTGCCGCCTACGCCAGTAATATTGAAAACCTGCCTGCGCTGCTGCCAGCGGTAGAAAAAATCGCGCAGAAGCACACCAGCTTCCAGATCAAACCGGAACAGTACAACATCGTCGGTGAACACCTGTTGGCAACGCTGGACGAAATGTTCAGCCCGGGGCAGGAAGTGCTGGACGCGTGGGGTAAAGCCTATGGTGTACTGGCTAATGTATTTATCAATCGCGAGGCGGAAATCTATAACGAAAACGCCAGCAAAGCCGGTGGTTGGGAAGGTACTCGCGATTTCCGCATTGTGGCTAAAACACCGCGCAGCGCGCTTATCACCAGCTTCGAACTGGAGCCGGTCGACGGTGGCGCAGTGGCAGAATACCGTCCGGGGCAATATCTCGGCGTCTGGCTGAAGCCGGAAGGTTTCCCGCATCAGGAAATTCGTCAGTACTCTTTGACTCGCAAACCGGATGGCAAAGGCTATCGTATTGCGGTGAAACGCGAAGAGGGTGGGCAGGTATCCAACTGGTTGCACAATCACGCCAATGTTGGCGATGTCGTGAAACTGGTCGCTCCGGCAGGTGATTTCTTTATGGCTGTCGCAGATGACACACCAGTGACGTTAATCTCTGCCGGTGTTGGTCAAACGCCAATGCTGGCAATGCTCGACACGCTGGCAAAAGCAGGCCACACAGCACAAGTGAACTGGTTCCATGCGGCAGAAAATGGCGATGTTCACGCCTTTGCCGATGAAGTTAAGGAACTGGGGCAGTCACTGCCGCGCTTTACCGCGCACACCTGGTATCGTCAGCCGAGCGAAGCCGATCGCGCTAAAGGTCAGTTTGATAGCGAAGGTCTGATGGATTTGAGCAAACTGGAAGGTGCGTTCAGCGATCCGACAATGCAGTTCTATCTCTGCGGCCCGGTTGGCTTCATGCAGTTTACCGCGAAACAGTTAGTGGATCTGGGCGTGAAGCAGGAAAACATTCATTACGAATGCTTTGGCCCGCATAAGGTGCTGTAATTTGATGTTGCCGGATGGAAACATCCGGCAACCCTTGACGCGGTTTAAATTGCCGCGTCGTCCTCTTCACCGGTACGGATGCGAATGACCCGTGCCACGTCAAAGACGAAGATTTTACCGTCACCGATTTTGCCGGTTTGCGCCGTGCGAATAATGGTATCGACACAGGTATCGACAATGTCGTCCGGTACGACAATCTCAATTTTCACTTTCGGCAGAAAATCCACCATATACTCCGCGCCGCGGTACAGCTCGGTATGGCCTTTCTGGCGACCAAAGCCTTTCACTTCGGTCACCGTCATGCCGGTAATACCGACTTCGGCCAGTGCTTCGCGGACATCGTCCAGCTTGAAGGGTTTTATAATCGCATCAATCTTTTTCATGCTATTCCTTGAAAAGGTCGCCTGTCTTTTGATCTGCTAAACGTAACACATAACGCCAATTCATTCCTTGAAATCGTTTGCATCCAGCTCGTGTCGGGAAAGCAGTTTATAAAATTCTGTCCGGTTGCGCCCCGCCATTCTCGCCGCGTGGGTGACGTTGCCTTTGGTAATTTGCAGCAGCTTACGCAAATAGTTGAGTTCAAACTGATTACGTGCCTCAACAAAGGTTGGCAGCGCCGTGTTTTCACCCTCCAGCGCCTGCTCTACTAATGCATCGCTAATAACCGGAGATGAGGTCAGCGCCACGCACTGTTCAATCACGTTGACCAACTGGCGCACATTACCCGGCCAACTAGCGGTCATCAGGCGTTTCATCGCATCAGTGGAGAACGCACGGACAAACGGTTTATGTCGCTCTGCCGCCTGGCGCAACAGGTGATTTGCCAGAAGCGGAATGTCTTCTGTGCGCTCTGCCAGAGCCGGAATTTTCAGGCTGACAACGTTGAGGCGGTAATAGAGATCTTCGCGGAATTCCCCGCGCGCCATCGCTTTTGGCAGATCACGGTGAGTGGCAGAAATAATCCGCACATTGATATCAATATCGCGGTTACTGCCCAGCGGGCGCACTTTACGCTCCTGCAACACGCGCAGCAGTTTGACCTGTAACGGCGCAGGCATATCGCCAATTTCATCGAGAAATAGCGTTCCGCCTTCCGCCGCCTGGAATAAACCTTCGCGATTGCTGACAGCGCCAGTAAACGCGCCACGCGCATGACCAAACAGCTCCGACTCCAGCAATTGCTCGGGCAATGCGCCACAGTTAATAGCAATAAATGGTTTGCTGTTGCGCGGGCTGGCGTTGTGGATAGCCTGGGCGAAAATCTCTTTCCCGGTGCCGCTCTGACCGTTAATCAAAACGCTGACGTCTGATTGCGCCACCAGCCGCGCCTGTTCCAGCAAACGCAGCATCAGCGGGCTGCGGGTGACAATTGCCTCGCGCCAGCGTTCATCGGTGGCTGGCGCGGATTGCTCCAGCGCATCGTCAATTGCCTGATATAGCGCGTCTTTATCGACAGGCTTGGTGAGGAAACTAAAAACGCCCTGCTGTGTTGCAGCAACGGCATCGGGAATAGAACCATGCGCGGTAAGAATAATTACCGGCATTCCCGGCTGCACTTTCTGGATTTCAGCAAACAGCTGCATACCGTCCATTTCATCCATCCGCAGGTCGCTGATGACTAAATCTACTTTTTCGCGATTCAGTACCCGTAATCCTTCAGCGCCACTTTCCGCCGTGATCACGCTGTAGCCTTCGCTGGTCAGGCGCAGGCCAAGCAGTTTCAGCAATCCCGGATCGTCATCGACCAATAATAAATGCGCAGGTTTATGGCTCATCAGGAGTGACCTCATGGGTGGATGGCGCGGGCTTTTCACCCTCGTGCGGCGTATCCGGCGAGAAATTTCCAGCCGGTTTGCGGGTCGAGAGCTGGCGTTCAATATCAGTCAGGTTTTCCAGCTTGCGGGTGGTGAGTTCCAGTTGCTGCTGTAGAACGTGATGTTGCTGGCGCAATGTATCCAGCTCGCTGTCGCTGGCCTGCTGGAGCTTGCCGTAGCGTTGGCGCTCTTCCGCCAGTTGCAGTTGCAGCGCCTGACCGTCGCGCCAGAGTTGATACAGAGGGCGAACCTGTGCCGGGATCTCGGTACTTAGCGCATCAATGCGCGCGACCAGCTGGCGGCGCTCATACGGCGTAATTTTGGCGTCGGCGAGCAAAATCCCTTGTTTAAAGGTATTTTGCCAGCTGCCGTCGTCATATTGGCGAGCTTGCTGACGTGACTGCGCAGGCATTAAACGATCAGCACAATCCATCGCCCGCAGCCAGTAAAGCGGATTGGTTTCGGTTGATTTACCTTGCAGCGCCCAGATGTCGCTACATTCAGTAGAAAGATAGTCAGCCAGTTGATAAACCGGAATTTTTTCTTCTGCTGGCGTATCAATGGCTGGCTTATTGTGACTCTGCACGCAACCCAGCAATGCCAGACATGGCAGCCCTGCCAGCCACAGCCGTCGGGGCAATAATCGTTGAAAAATGTGTCGCATATTCACCAGACTTAATGCCTATCCCAGTGGGCGTAATTATTGCAGGCAGTTTGGACATGGACAGCGCGGAGAAACCGGAGCGTACACGTCGTACGTGAGGATTTCGAGCACTGCCCGGGGCCGAACTGGCAAATAAAATAGCCTGATGGGATAGGCTGTTAGCATTATTTCGTGTTTTTCGACGACGGCAATTCAATGCGGAAACAAACGTCTTGCCCGCTCTCGTCGACCAGATACAGTTCCCCTTGCATACGGCGAATACAATCCCTGGCAATGCTTAATCCCAGACCGCTGCCCTTCACCGCCCCTTTTCGCTGGTGGCTTCCTTGAAAAAAGGGTTCGAAGATCATGGCGCGTTCCTCTTGCGGAATGGGTGTGCCTGTATTGATGACATCAATATAAACCCGTGCACCATGTAAGCTGCTGCGAAGGCAAATGTTACCGGATTCAGCCCCGTAGTGCACCGCATTGGAGTAAAGATTATCCAGTACGCTCATCAGCAGCATTGGCTCCGCCAGGCAAGCTGTTGCTTTGAGATCGACGTCGGTATGCATCATTTTAGCCCGTGCGGGCAGGCTATGAGCAGAAACTACTGTCTCCACCAGCGGTGCTAACTCAACATTCTCCAGTTCCACCGCACTGTCCGCTTGTTTACGGTTGTAATCAAGCAGTTGTTCGATCAGTTTTTGCAAATTGCGGCTGCTGCTATCAAGAATGCTCACCACCTCTTTTTGCTCTGGCGTAAGCGGCCCGACAACCTGGTCAGCCAGTAATTCAGTGCCCTCGCGCATACTCGCCAGTGGCGTTTTTAATTCATGAGATAAATGTCTTAAAAATTGATGGCGTTGGGATTCCAGCCATGACAGGCGCTCACTTAACCAAAGAATACGTTGCCCAACCGAGCGTAACTCGCTCGGTCCACTGAACGAAACGCTATTGCCCAGAGAACGCCCTTCCCCCAGACGGTTGATCATGCGCTCGATATTTTTCACCGGCCCGATAATCATCCGCGTGAAAAGTAGCACCATCACCAGACTCACCAGAAATAGCACCAGCGATTGCCAACCAAAATATTGCCCACGTTCGGCGATTTCACGCTGAAGTTGCTGCCCACGAGAGAACACCACTGTGCGCGTGGCCTGCACCATTTCGGTATTGGCACTGGCAAAGGCTTCAAGACGCGCGGCGGCGGCAGCATCGGGACCACTGTTGTTACACTGAAGTTGGGCCAGATTGTTCAAATCCTGACGCAATGCCTGGTAAAGTTTATCGTCTGGCAGTACGCCTGCGTGGGCATCGAGCATTTCGCTGTAACGCTTGCGCTGGCTTTGATAAACCTTCGCAAGCGTAGGGTCGTCCAGCACGCAATACTGACGGTAGCTACGCTCCATCTCCAGCGCCGCGTTGGTCATCGCTTCACTACGCCGGGCATCAATAAGCGTAGTGCGGTTAACCAGCGCCGCCTGATCGCTAAGCGCATTCAGGCTTTGCCAGGCTTGCCATGCCAGCACCAACAGGGGTAGTAGAATTAGCAAAAATGCCAGCATTACCAGTTGTCGTAATGAGCGGGGAAAAACAGGCCAGCGTTTCAAGGTGTTACTCTCGTCAGACGCGAATAGCCTGATGCTAACCGAGGGGAAGTTCAGATACAACAAAGCCGGGAATTACCCGGCTTTGTTATGGAATAAGGCGGTGCCTAACTCGACGTTTCGCCCGATGGTTGATATAGCTACGCTGATATCAGAAGTTGGACGGCAGGCACCTTGTTGTGCGTCATTCGAATTTTATGTAGCACGTCCCGAAGGGGCTGACATAAGTCGGTGAATGAGCCACTGCTTACTATTATGCAGTAACTGTGCCAATAAAGAAAATAGTTTGGTAACGTACTGATTATACGTTGCTTTGAGGGATTTATGGCTTCTTCGCTATTTGAATGTAAATCAGCCACTGTGTCGCCAAAAAGAGACAACTTAAGATAAACTTATTAGATTACAATAAAATCAATCATTTAAGTGTCGCCAGAAAGCGACACGGTAAACCACCCATTGTCGTGATTTACAGACACAAAAAAGCTCCCGGAGTTGGGAGCTTATGATAGTGGTTGGTGCTTAATGCCGGATGCGGCGTAAATGCCGCATCCGGGCTGCAAAACCAATGAACTGATGACTTACCCCAACTGCTTACGCGCATTGCGGAAAATGCGCATCCATGGGCCATCCTCGCCCCAGTTTTCCGGATGCCAGGAGTTGCTGACAGTACGGAAAACACGTTCCGGGTGCGGCATCATAATGGTGACTCGACCACTTTCAGTCGTAATCGACGTAATACCGTTCGGTGAACCGTTCGGGTTAGCCGGGTAGGTTTCAGTGACTTTGCCGAAGTTATCGACATAGCGCAGTGCCACCAGCCCTTTGCTTTCCAGTGCCGCCAGATGCGCCGCATCACGCACTTCCACGCGCCCTTCACCATGAGAGACAGCAATCGGCATTTGCGAGCCCACCATCCCCTGCAACAGCAGCGACGGGCTTTGGGTCACTTCAACCAGGCTGAAACGCGCTTCAAAGCGATCGGAGGTATTGCGCACAAAACGTGGCCACAACTCACTACCTGGGATCAGTTCACGCAGATTAGACATCATCTGGCAACCGTTACATACCCCCAGCGCCAGCGTTTGCGGACGGTGGAAGAAGGTTGCAAACTCATCGCGTACACGGTCATTGAACAGGATTGACTTCGCCCAACCTTCACCGGCACCCAGCACATCACCGTAGGAGAAACCACCGCACGCGACCAGGGCGTGGAAATCTTCCAGGCCCGTGCGTCCGGTCAGCAGGTCACTCATATGCACGTCGATAGCATCAAAGCCTGCACGGTGGAAAGCTGCCGCCATTTCAACATGCGAGTTCACGCCCTGCTCACGCAGCACAGCAACTTTCGGACGTGCGCCAGTGGCAATATACGGTGCTGCCACATCTTCGTTGATATCGAACGACAGTTTTACATTCAGGCCAGGATCGGCATCGTTAGATTTCGCCTGATGCTCCTGATCGGCACACTCCGGGTTGTCACGCAGGCGCTGCATCTGCCAGGTAGTTTCTGCCCACCAAACACGCAACGTAGTGCGGCTTTCGCTGAATACAGTCTGCCCGTTGGCGGTAATCACAAAACGGTCACCGGAAACCGCCTGCCCAACATAATGGACACAATCAGCAAGCCCATGCTGTGCCAGTACGGACTCGACCGCTTCACGGTCAGCGGCACGAACCTGAATCACCGCACCCAGTTCTTCGTTAAACAACGCCGCCAGGCGATCGTCACCCAGAGTGGCGATATCCGCGTCAATGCCACAATGACCAGCAAAGGCCATTTCCGCCAGCGTTACCAGCAGACCGCCATCAGAGCGGTCGTGATACGCCAGCAGCTTACGCTGTGCAACCAGCGCCTGAATCGCGTCATAGAAGCCTTTCAGTTGCGCGACGTCGCGTACATCTGCCGGTTTGTCGCCAAGCTGACGATAAACCTGCGCCAGCGCCGTTGCGCCCAGCGCGTTATTGCCTTTGCCCAAATCAATCAGCAGCAGTGCGTTATCTTCGGTAGAAAGCTGCGGCGTGATGGTGTGACGTACATCTTCCACGCGGGCAAATGCAGAAATCACCAGCGACAGCGGCGACGTCATTTCGCGCTCTTCGTTACCTTCCTGCCAGCGGGTTTTCATCGACATAGAGTCTTTACCCACCGGGATCGTCAGGCCCAGCGCCGGACAAAGCTCTTCGCCCACGGCTTTAACGGCTTCATACAGGCCCGCATCTTCACCAGGGTGGCCTGCCGCCGCCATCCAGTTGGCGGAAAGTTTAATGCGTTTGATATCGCCAATCTGTGTTGCGGCAATATTGGTTAACGCTTCACCGACCGCCAGACGGGCAGAGGCGGCGAAATCCAGCAGCGCAACCGGCGCACGCTCGCCAATCGCCATCGCTTCACCGTAGTAGCTGTCGAGGCTGGCGGTAGTGACCGCGCAGTTAGCGACCGGCACCTGCCACGGACCCACCATCTGATCGCGCGCTACCATGCCAGTTACGCTGCGGTCACCGATGGTCACCAGGAAAGTTTTCTCCGCCACGGTCGGCAGATGCAGTACGCGTTTCACCGCGTCTGCAATGGTGATCCCTTCACGGGCCAGCGCGTCGCCTTTCGCTTTCAGCGTTTGTACATCGCGGGTCATCTTCGGCGTTTTACCAAGCAGGACGTCCAGCGGCAGATCGATCGGCTGATTATCAAAATGACGATCGTGCAGAGAAAGATGCAGTTCTTCGGTCGCTTCACCAATCACCGCGTAGGGTGCGCGCTCACGCTTACACAGTTCGTCAAACAGCGGTAATTGATCGGCAGCAACCGCCAGCACGTAGCGTTCCTGGGATTCGTTACACCAGATTTCCAGCGGGCTCATGCCCGGTTCGTCGCTTAGAATATCGCGCAGTTCAAATTTACCGCCGCGCCCGCCGTCGCTCACCAGCTCCGGCATCGCGTTAGAAAGACCGCCCGCACCGACGTCGTGGATAAACAGAATTGGGTTAGCATCACCAAGCTGCCAGCAACGGTCGATCACTTCCTGGCAACGACGCTCCATCTCCGGGTTGTCGCGCTGTACGGAAGCAAAGTCGAGGTCGGCATCAGACTGACCTGACGCCATGGAAGACGCCGCTCCGCCGCCAAGACCGATGTTCATTGCCGGGCCGCCGAGAACGACCAGCTTCGCACCGACGTTGATCTCGCCTTTTTGTACGTGATCGGCGCGAATGTTGCCGATCCCGCCCGCCAGCATGATCGGTTTGTGATAACCGCGCAGCTCTTCGCCGTTGTGGCTGTTCACTTTTTCTTCATAAGTACGGAAGTAGCCATTCAGTGCCGGACGACCAAATTCGTTGTTAAACGCCGCGCCGCCCAGCGGGCCTTCGGTCATGATGTCCAGCGCGGTGACAATGCGCTCAGGCTTACCGAAATCTTCTTCCCACGGCTGTTCGAAGCCAGGAATTCGCAGGTTGGAAACGGAGAAACCAACCAAACCCGCTTTCGGCTTCGCGCCGCGCCCGGTGGCACCTTCATCGCGGATTTCACCGCCGGAACCGGTCGCCGCGCCCGGCCACGGAGAAATCGCCGTCGGGTGGTTGTGAGTTTCGACTTTCATCAGAATATGCGCCGGTTCCTGATGGAAATCGTAGCGGCCCGTTTCGTGGTCAGCAAAGTAGCGGCCCACTTCAGAACCTTCCATTACGGCGGCGTTATCTTTATAAGCAGAGAGAACGTAATCTGGCGTGGTTTCGAAGGTATTTTTGATCATCTTAAACAGCGATTTCGGCTGTTGCTCACCGTCGATAACCCAATCGGCGTTAAAAATCTTGTGGCGGCAGTGCTCGGAGTTCGCCTGGGCGAACATATACAGCTCGATGTCGTTCGGGTTACGACCAAGCTTTGTGAAAGCATCCTGCAGATAGTCAATTTCATCTTCCGCCAGTGCCAGGCCAAGACGCAGGTTAGCGTCGATTAGCGCCTGACGGCCCTGCCCCAGCAAATCAACGCTGGTGACCGGAGTCGGTTGATGGTGTGCAAACAGCTGCTCTGCATCATCTAAAGCAAAAAAGACCGTTTCCATCATGCGGTCGTGCAGTTCAGCGGTAACCTGCTGCCATTGTTCATTGGTCAGCGTACCGGCTTCTATATAGTAAGCAACGCCGCGCTCAAGGCGGTTTACCTAG
>ERZ506358.154-NODE-154-length-10753-cov-5.66087_pt1 | contig 10753 bp, 7 predicted proteins | sample MGYA00513061_ERZ506358 | MGnify/ENA metagenome assembly ERZ506358 | reverse complement strand
GCTCTTCCGATCTCCATCATATTCCATTCCCCTGAAAATCCCTCTCAAAAAACAAAAAAGACACTTGAATCGACAATGCTTATGTCAATTCAAGTGTCTTTCTGGTAACGCAAATAAGACCTCTGTATTCAGAGATCTCAACAAAGTCAGAGTGGTATACCCTCCCCCTAAAATTTTCTCTTTTTTACTTCTATTCAGACTATATTTCTGTATTTTTTGCATTTTATACTATATCCCTTTATTTTAACCTTTTATAACTATAATACATTTCTTAACATTTTTCAACACTTCTTTTGCTTTTTCCATTTTCACTTCTCAACTAACGCAAACAAAGCGCACAGATATTCTGCACGCTTTGCTTCATCACTATTTTTTACTGAGCTTTCCTTCCCAATGTCACATCAACTGTCTGCTCCTGATATTCTCCGCCCTCTCCCGGAACCTGAAGCGTCAGAGTTACCTTTTCGCCTTTCTTATAGTACTGCAGCTGCTCCTGCAATGACTCCATACTGTCAATTGTAATTCCGTTGAATCCTACAATGATACTTCCTTTTGTAATTCCTGCATCAGCTGCTCCACCTCCGCGTGATACTTCGGAAATATAAACGCCTGTCGGCATTCCATAACGCTGAGAATCAGAATCTTCTACATCCAGTCCTGTAATTCCGAGATATCCTCTCTCTGCCTCAGATACTTTTGTCTTTGTCTCCTGATTCATCAGATTTGTAATAATGTCTGTGACATCTGAAATTGGAATTGCATAGCCGATTCCTTCTACGTCCTCTCCGATCAGTTTTGCAGAGTTGATTCCAATGACTTCTCCATTTGCATTCACAAGAGCTCCGCCACTGTTTCCGGGATTGATCGCTGCATCTGTCTGAATCAGTTTTACATCAGAAGATCCTGTTGTTTCTCCTGTTTCACTGTCTGTTGTCTGGCTCTCTCTGTCTGTTGCACTGATCACTCCTGTTGTCACGGACTGTCCGTATCCCAGCGCGTTTCCGATTGCAATGGCAGGTTCTCCTACTTTCAATTTTGTAGAATCTCCAAGTGTCGCTACTGAAATTTTGTCCAGTGTATCATCTGAAATCTTATCCAGCTGAACTGCGATCACAGCCAGATCATGTGCGGAATCTGTTCCTTTGATATCTGCTTCCACACTGCTCTGATCGTCAAATGTCACTGTCAGCTGATTGCTGTCTGCAACGACATGATTATTTGTAACGATTAAAAGCTCTGAATCTGTCTGTTCGATGATGATTCCTGTTCCCGCACTGGTCACTTCCTGCTGGGAGGTTCCTCCGAAGAAGCTCTGCACCTGCTGAACACTCATATTTGTGATGGATACAATCGATGGCATCACGGATTCTACGACATTGGAAACATCGGATGTGATCACACTGGATGCTTTGGACAGGGATGCTTTATTTTGTGTTGTATTTGAAACCTCTTTGGTTGTTTTTTGTTCCAGTCCCAATACTTTGCTTCCAACCATATTGGTTGTCAGAAATGTCGCACTGGAAACCACTCCAAACAGCAATGCGCATCCTGTCACCACAACGGCCTTTGGCATCTTCTTTTTTGGTTTTTCATGATGCTCCGGGTTCGGCTGACTGGTATAAGATGAATCATTCTGTGGTTCCTCAGAATGGTAATAATTGTATTGATTTTCCATATCAATTCCTTCTTTCTCTTGTATTCTATACTGCTATCATACCGTCCTTTTGTGATGAAACTGTGTTCAATCCTTTAACAATTCTTGAAACCAGCTTTATTTATTCTACTGTTACAGATTTTGCCAGGTTTCTCGGTTTATCCACATCGCATCCTCTTCCGACGGAAATGTAATATCCGAACAGCTGAAGCGGAATGATCGCCAGAGAATTTGCAAAATATCGATTGGTCTGCGGAATGTATACAACGTAATCTGCCGCTTTTTCAATCTCATGATTTCCTTCATTTGTAATGGCAAGAACAAATGCTCCTCTGGTCCTTACTTCCACGATATTGCTGATGCTCTTTTTGTACAGCTCTTTCTGTGTAAGAATCGCTGTTACCAGTGTTCCCTCTTCGATCAGAGAAATGGTTCCGTGTTTCAATTCTCCCGCAGCATATGCCTCTGAATGGATATAAGAAATCTCTTTTAATTTCAGAGATCCTTCCATGGAAATCGCATAATCGATTCCTCTTCCGATAAAGAATACTTCTCTCGCTGCCAGATAACGGTTGGCAAACTTCTGGATGCGATTCTTGTTATTTAATAACAGCTCCACCTGCTCCGGAAGTTTCTGAAGATCTTCAATATATCCCCGCATTTCCGAATCTGTGATTTTCCCTCTCACAAATGCAAATTTCATGGCCAGCAGATACAATGCGATCAACTGACTGGAGTATGCTTTTGTTGTCGCAACCGCAATCTCCGGTCCCGCCCATGTATACATGACATTATCTGCCTCTCTTGCGATAGAACTTCCGACAACATTGACAATTCCAAGTACCTTTGCCCCTCTCTGCTTTGCTTCACGCAGTGCCGCCAGAGAATCTGCAGTCTCTCCTGACTGGCTGATGATCACAACCAATGTTCCGTCCTCCATGATCGGATCACGGTATCTGAACTCAGAAGCCAGATCTGTTTCCACCGGAATCCGAGCCATTCCTTCCATCACATATTTTGCAGTAACTCCCGCATGATATGCAGATCCACAGGCCACGATCATGATTTTGCGGATTGCCTTGATTTCCTCATCAGACATCCCAAGCTCTTCGATCACGATATCATTTCCTTTGATGCGCGGTGAAAACGTATCCAGGATTGCTTTTGGCTGCTCATACATCTCTTTCAGCATAAAATGCTCATATCCGCCTTTTTCTGCTGCATTGGCATCCCACTCAATATGCTCAGGAGTTTTCTCGATTTCTTCTTCATCTACATTGAAAAACTGCATCGAATCTTTTTCCATACGTACAATCTCTTCATTTTCAATAAAATATACATCTCTTGTATATTTCAGCACTGCCGGAACATCGGATGCGATCACACATCCGTTTTCTGTCTCTCCCACGATCAACGGACTGTCTTTTCGCACTGCATAAAGTTCATCCGGATGATCCTGGAACATGATCCCAAGTGCATAGGACCCTTCTACTCGATGCATTACCTTTGTAATCGCCTGCAGAGGGTTTCCCTGATAATAGTAATCCAGAAGATGTGCCAGTACTTCGGTATCTGTCTCCGACACAAACTCATACCCTTTTTTCTCCAGCTTCTGTTTGAGTTTCAAATAGTTTTCAATAATTCCATTGTGCACAACAACAATATTTTTATTTTTGTTATAATGTGGATGTGCATTTACATCTGACGGTTCACCATGTGTTGCCCATCTGGTATGACCGATCCCGATTGTTCCCGGCATTGTCTGTCCGTCATGTGTCAGTTCACTGAGCACCTTTAAACGACCTTTTGATTTTTCTGTCTGAATCTCTGCTCCGTCATAGACTGCAATTCCGGCTGAGTCATATCCTCTGTATTCCAGCTTTGATAATCCATCCAGCAAAATCGGCGCTGCCTGCTTTTCTCCTACATATCCTACAATTCCACACATATCTTTCTCCTCCTTATACTCTCCTTAAAGTGACTATTTATAAATAAAATCGGGGCATACCACAGACTTTCTCTGTTGTTTGCCCCAATTTCTTATAAATCTATAAAATCTACATCATAACTGTCTTTTTCTTCACGAGCAGACGATCTTCGTTTTGGCTGATACTCCGGAACATCATCCTCTTCTTCGTCATCATCATAGTCCTCATACTCATCGTATTCGTCGTCATAATCATCGTCTTCATACTCGTCATCGTCGTACTCTTCAAAATCATCCTCATATTCATCCGAATCGTCCTCATATGCGTCGTAATCATCTTCCCCATATTCGTCATCATCTTCGTACTCTTCGTATTCATCAGGATCTTCGTCATCTGTTTCCTCTTCGTCTTCGAAGTCATCTACAAAATCATCCTCTTCGTCCTGATATCCTTTGAACTGTTTACGAGATTTTTTCTCAACAACTGCGCGACTTCCTTTTGAATTCCCGATGGATTCATGCTCATCGTAGAATTCATCAAGTTCTTCATTTCTTCTGCGTAATTTCACGCCGACTACAATAATAATGATGATCAAAATTAAAATAACCGCCCAGGCTGCTGCTACAACGATCAGCACCTGATCCTGAAGAAAGTTTTTTACTTTATCTATCAGTGTTGTCGAAGAACTTGTACTCTTTTCTTTTACATCTGTGACCGGATATCTCTGGTACGTTTCATCCTTTGTATCATACTGGTAGAACGATTCCTCTCCTGATTCGTTCATCGCATACATCAGATAAAAGTCCTCACTCTCTGAATTCTGCCATACCGGGAAAGTCAGTGTGCCGACTGTCAGTTTTGTTTTCTTAAACTGAGACGGCAGTCCTTTTCCATCATTTGTTCCCAACAAAAAGATATAACTGGAATCTGTGATCGACACCATCTCTGTAATCGCAAATGAGTTATCTTTTTCATTGTAAAGTGCCATCACCGGGTCTTTGTCTCCCTCAACCAGATACACAAAACACTTTCCGGAGGTTTCCTGCAAAATCGCGTTTACAGTTTCTCCGTTATACTCTATCGTCGTTCTGCTACATCCGTCTGGAACAAGCGCGTCGGAAAAATCATTGTAAATTGTGTATGTGACTCCGTCGATCTCTACACTTCCAGTTCCTGTCGCCACCGCAGTGGTCCCTGCTGAGCTCTCTGACGATGTTCCGTCCCCTGCCTCCACGGTAACTGTGGAATCACCTGTTGTCAGATTTAAGGTTTCATCAGAATACAGATAAGAGGTATACTCTGACACCTCCAGCTTTGTTGCTCCTTCTTGCAGCGCCTTAAAGACCATGGTATACTCCAGCTCTGAAACAGTTCCATCCCCGGTAGCCTCCAGCTTCACCATTCCGTCCCCACCGGTTGCATTGGTTCCGCTGACAAACTCCAGTGCTGCCTTGTCATATGTTACTGTGACAAAACCATCCCCGATTGCTTCTCCACCAGTACTGATCTTAGCTTTGACTGTAACATCCTCTCCTACTTTTGCTGTAGGATCTGAAAACTGAAGCGTTCCTTCTGCCGCATGTACACACACTGAAGGATACAGCATCAGAAAGCACACTGCAAACAAAAGAACCCCTATCTTTTTCAACGACTTCATGTACATCTCCTCTTTTCTGTCTCTCGACTTTTCTTCGTATAAATAAAAACTGTTTTTCCCTTATTCCAAACTCCCTCCACCGATATCACCACTGTCGCCGGTACCGGTATCCGGTATCTGGGAATTACTGTTGCCGCTTCCACTGTCTGTACCGCCGCCATCTGACGGAGGTCCATAATCACCGCCGGTATCTTCTGTATATCCATTGCCAGAGCTGCCATCTCCGTAGCTGCTGTCCTGATATCCGCCAGTTCCGTAACTGTTATCCGTATAGCTGCTGTCATATCCGGAATAATTCTGCGAATATCCATACTCATCATATTCTGTATCGTAAGATACTCCCATATCATACGTGGAGTTGGCAATATCCTCACTGATACTTTGTACCGTAGAAGACGGTGTATAGTCGTTCTCTCCAAATAAGAACTGGTGCAGCTTCGTCACATCGGATGCCAAGTCTGTCGCTACAACAGAACTTCCAACATCAAGATCCGGTGTTGTACTTTCATACGGAAATCCCTGTGTTTCTCCAAATTTATAAGACTTCACGTCTTTTGCATAAGCAATCGTCTCCGCCAGTGTAAAATTCGTCTTCACGTTGTCAAACACCTTGTCAATGATCTTGTTGATCGTGGAAAGTTTTGCTTTCTGCGCTTTGATCGCAATCTGCTCCAGTACCTCCCGCTGTCTCTCTGTCCGCTTATAATCGTCACCGCCGCCGTATCTGAGACGGGCATAAGCCGTTGCCTGTACTCCATTCAAATGCTGCTGTCCTAACTGCGTAAACGGAGCTGAATCCACTCCTGTATTTTTAATAACTTCTACAACATAGTTGTTCAGATACGGAATGATGTCTATGCCATTTTCCGCTTCTTCTACATTAATATCAATTCCGCCAAGAGCATCGATCACATGAACTAAAACAGAAAAATCCACTGACACATAATGCTCAATATTCAAATCCAGATTCTTATTGAGCATAGCAACTGCTTCTTCTTCACCGCCGTAAGCATAGGCTGCATTCGCTTTATTGTAAGTTCCATCTGAAAGCTGCAGAAGCGTATCTCTGTAAACAGAAACCAACTTGATTTCCTTTGTCTCACGGTTCAGAGACGCCACCATGATCGTATCACTTCGGGACCCCATCTCTTCATCTGTCGCACGCGTATCCAGGCCAAACAGAGCAACAGTCAGGTAACCGGTACCGCTGATCTCCGCTTCCTCCGAAATCGCAAGCTTATCCGGATTTAATGCAACACCGCCAATTTTTCCCCATTTTGCCGCAACCACTGCAACGGTTGCTGTAATCAGCAGGATCAGAATTCCCATCAGAATCGCCACTGCTTTTTTCCCTGAAGACCAGGATGCAAATCCTCTCTTTGCCCGCTTCCTTGAACGCCCCTTCTGTGAAGGTCTTCCGTTCACAGACCGCCTTCCATTAACAGAAGTGCTGCCGGACGGTCGCTTTCTCTGGGCGGACTGCTGCCTCTGTTTTTTGTCCCCCATCTGATTTCTTTGCTCCGGACGGCGGCGCGGCTGCCCTGACCTCTGAGAACTTCTTCTATCCACTCCGGACATTTCTGCTCTCGAACGCCTTCTTGTATCTCCCATAATTCTATCCTTTCTCATGGCATACATCATAGATTACCTAAAATATGCACTTTAACATCATACAATATTTTCCCTCAAACATCAATGAAAAAACTGTGAATTTCAAGTTTCTCTCCAGTATCGTGGATTCATCGTACATTTCAAAATCAGCCACCGGGGCAGTTTCTTATAATTTTTCCCCAGTTTATATCCTATGTACTTCCACCCGCTCTTGCATACAAGAGATACCAGAAGCCATGGTCTGCCCGATTTCAGCAGATATTTTGCTGTATCCTTCACCAGACGCATCCCTTCTCCTTCAGAAGGTACTCCTTCAAAAATCTCCGGATGATCTGCCTGTGAGACCGCCAGGTCAAAATTCCGGTGAAACTGCTGTCTGCAGTTATAATTGTGAGAATGGATCACTTTTGCATCTGCCGCATAATAAATCTTCCACCCCTCCTGAACCATTCTGCCTGCCAGGATCATGTCTTCATTGAAAATCGTTTTTCGTACAAATCCTCCAAGCCTTTCATATACATCCTTTTGGTATGCTGCACAGACATTAGAGCAGAAATAGGTTTTGATTCCAAGTTTGGAAAGATCTTCTTTGGATTTCAATCTGCTGGTTTTCGGATAATTAAATTCTCTTGTATAGCGCTCAATAAACTGACAATCCGCTGCCGGCAGCTGTCTTGCATAAACTGCTGCTACGTTTTCATACGAAAATCCGTAAAGCAGACGCTCGATCAGAAATTGATCCGCCGGCATAGCATCCTGGGTCATGTAGACAAGAATCTCCGCATCTGACATCTCAGCTCCCAGATTTCTCGTACCACCGTGATCAAACTCTTCCGGCAGAATCCGGTGGATCTTGACTCTGTCAGAAATCGTATACAACTCTTTTGGAAAGATCCCGCTCTCTGTATCGATCAAATAGATCCGATTGACCTGAACACTCTGGTTTAACAGACGTTTTACCAGCTGTACGCATCTCTGATCCGGCTTATACGTAGGGATCAGCACATCCACTGTTCTATTTTCTTCCATGTGATCCTATTCCTTTCCTGCGATATCCGACAAACCAGTACATCATCAAAGTCAGTGCCAGCCAGAACCAGGTCGTCGGATTACTGAACCAGGTCGTAAAAAAGGCAAGCCCCAGATAAATCGCAATCTGTCCATAAAACATATACGTCATCGGATTTTTCTTCTGACGCACCAGAATTGAAACTGCTGCTGCAGTCAAACCGATTATAAACGCAAACAAAGCGGTTCCGATGATTCCAAAATCATAGTAGGCATCATAAAACATCGTTAACGTCGTAAGCTCTGTTTTTGTGACAAAATCCGGAATTGTCACCAGCTGCGGAAATACAAATTTCAACCCCGTCAGTGCAAAAAACGGAAACAGCATCTGCAGTCCCCATGTGTGCGCTGTCAACTGCTCTACCATACAGTTAAAATTTTCAAAATTATTGGCTACATAAATATACGGCTGTGTAATAAAAATTGGCATTTTGGAATTTTTCATCTCAAAAATTCCATTTAAATAAGTCACATTATGCCTTCTTGCAACTGTAAGAAGCACATACACGGGAATCATGATCAATACCCCTGTGACGATCATCTTCCATGTGATTTTTTTATACAACATCAAGTACATCACTGCCGCAAAGCCAACCGCAAACAACAGCTGAAATCTGGAGACACATAAAATTGGAATCGCCACTGCCGTCAGGTTTCCTGCAATTAAAAGGATCCATGTCCTGCCCGAAATTTTTTCTGTAACCTTGGTATACAATACAGTCAGCGCTGGAATCAAAATGCAGCTGATTGTAAAATAGTGCACTCCTGAAATATGAAAATAAGAATATGCATGAGGCGCTGAATTGAACAATGGAATATAACCTACCACCACTGCCTCCAACGTAAAACATGCAATGGAAACTGCCATCAGTCCGAAGATACAGATCAAAATCCTCTTTGCCGAAATCTCATCTCTTTTTACTTCCTGCCCCTGTTCTTTCGAAAAACGGCCAAGCCAGAGATCATATCCCAGATTGAAACACACATAGATCAGAAAAAAGGTCAGCCATGTCACATTGCTCCAGTCACTCTGCAGCCTGCTGAGCTTCAGACATGCGATGCCTTCTCCGCCTACCCATGCCAGCGTAAAAAGCCCCCGCATATCCACAAGATTTTTTGTCTTTCTAAAATTCCATATAAACAAAAACATTGCCTCTGCCATCAGAAGTACTGCAGTCACATAATCCAGATGTGCCTTTGCAGCCAATACCGCTGCCGCATAAACTAAAGTATACGAACTATATTCGATTTTTCTGTCTGCGATCATTTTTCGTAACATTTTTTCCTCTTTCGCTACTGTGCATAATTTTCCGGATAAACACCCGTCAGATAAGCCACATCCTGACTGATCTGCTGTACTTCGTCCGAAGGCTGATATCCAGTCTCTCCAAAAAGCTGCTCATGGAGCTGTCTTACATTATCCGCATGTCCGATCGCAACCGCATAAGAACCTTCCAGTCCAATGACATTTTCACTGGTCGTAATATCAAACGGAAAGCCTTTTGTCTCTCCAATTTTATATCGGAATATATTCAGTCCCAGTTTCATGATATCCGGTGTCGTCATATTCGTTGATATTTCCGGCAGTACCTGATCCAGAATCTTATTCCATTTTACCGGTCCTGCTGTCTTCAGCTTCTGAATCATCTTCTGCAATATAATTCTCTGACGCTCTGCACGCTTAAAGTCATCTCCGGCTGTATAACGAATCCGGGTATAGGAAACTGCCTGTATTCCATCCAGATTGTGAACTCCCGGAGAATTCTCATCCAGTGTATGTGTCTGCCGTCCTACCACCTGTGAGGTTTCTGCCGTATATCCATTCAGCCAGAATATTTCCTCACTGGTCAGCTCTACTTCCACCCCACCCAGGATATCTATGATATCTGCAAGCGAATTGAAATTTACAGAAGCATATTTTGTAATATCCAGATCCAGGTTCCGGTTGAGCATTGCCACTGCCTCCTGCGGACCTCCAAAGGAATACGCCGCATTTGCTTTCTCATAAGAACCATCCTGCTGCTTTAGCAGCGTATCCCGATATACGGAAATGATCTTTACATCTCCGGTCTTATTGTTGATGCTGACAATCATAATACTGTCACTTCTCACGCCGCCACTTAGCTCTCCGTCTCTGGAATCCAACCCGAACAATGCCACATTCGTGTATCCCTTCGGTGTCTCATGTAGTTCCAGGCTGCTCTCATCCAGTGTATTATGGTTGAGATGATCCAGCTTGTACATCATAAATGCCGCCAAAACAAGAACTGCAAGTATCAGAAATTCCAGAACCAAAAACAGGATTCCCCGCCTTTGTCTTTTTCTATTCAATCGTTTTCTCTGCTGCAGCGATATTCGCTCTCTTCTGCGAAACATAGATCCGCCTCCGTCTTAGTATGCGTTTTTGTTGATAAATCCTTTCAGGAACGTCAGCAGAATAATCTTAAAATCCAGTCCCAACGTCCAGTTTTCAATATAATACAGGTCACACTCAATCCGCTTCCGGATCGAAGTATCTCCACGATAGCCATTCACCTGTGCCCATCCGGTCAGTCCCGGACGCACCTGATGCTTGATCATATATCTTGGGATCTCTTCCTTAAACTTTTCTACAAATAATGGTCTCTCTGGTCTCGGACCAACCAGGCTCATATCTCCTTTGAGCACATTGAATAGCTGTGGAAGCTCATCAATACTGGTCTTCCGGATAAATTTTCCTACCGGAGTCACTCTCGGATCATCTTTTGTCGTCCAGCCCTTCTTCTCTTCGCTCTCTTTCTGTACGATCATGGAACGGAACTTATACATGTAGAACGGCTTGTTCTGCAGCCCGAT
>ERZ506358.144-NODE-144-length-11008-cov-4.48772_pt1 | contig 11008 bp, 10 predicted proteins | sample MGYA00513061_ERZ506358 | MGnify/ENA metagenome assembly ERZ506358 | reverse complement strand
TGCATGACAAAGTCATCGGGCATTATCTGAACATAAAACACTATCAATAAGTTGGAGTCATTACCTGATGCGGGAAGCAATATTACTTACCGAACAATAAATGATTATGGCGCACTTACCCCCAAAATGACGGGCGTAATGGAATAACGCAGGGGGAATTTTTCGCCTGAATAAAAAGAATTGACTGCCGGGTGATTTTAAACCGGAGGAATAATGTCATATCTGAATTTAAGACTTTACCAGCGAAACACACAATGCTTGCATATTCGTAAGCATCGTTTGGATGGTTTTTTTGTCCGGCTCTTTGTCGCCTGTGCTTTTGCCGCACAGACACCTTTGTCATCTGCCGAACTCTATTTTAATCCGCGCTTTTTAGCGGATGATCCCCAGGCTGTGGCTGATTTATCGCGTTTTGAAAATGGGCAAGAATTACCGCCAGGGACGTATCGTGTCGATATCTATTTGAATAATGGTTATATGGCAACGCGTGATGTCACATTTAATACGGGCGACAGCGAACAAGGGATTGTTCCCTGCCTGACACGCGCGCAACTTGCCAGTATGGGGCTGAATACGGCTTCTGTCTCCGGTATGAATCTGCTGGCGGATGATGCCTGCGTGCCATTAACCTCCATGATCCATGACGCTACTGCGCATTTAGATGTTGGTCAGCAGCGACTCAACCTGACGATCCCTCAGGCATTTATGAGTAATCGCGCGCGTGGTTATATTCCTCCTGAGTTATGGGATCCCGGTATTAATGCCGGATTGCTCAATTATAATTTCAGCGGAAATAGTGTACAGAATCGGATTGGGGGTAACAACCATTATGCATATTTAAACCTACAGAGTGGGTTAAATATTGGTGCGTGGCGTTTACGCGACAATACCAGCTGGAGTTATAACAGTAGCGACAGATCATCAGGTAGCAAAAATAAATGGCAGCATATCAATACCTGGCTTGAGCGAGACATAATACCGTTACGTTCCCGGCTGACGCTGGGTGATGGTTATACTCAGGGCGATATTTTCGATGGTATTAACTTTCGCGGCGCACAATTGGCCTCAGATGACAATATGTTACCCGATAGCCAAAGAGGATTTGCCCCGGTGATCCACGGTATTGCTCGTGGTACTGCACAGGTCACTATTAAACAAAATGGGTATGACATTTATAATAGTACGGTGCCACCGGGGCCTTTTACCATCAACGATATCTATGCCGCAGGTAATAGTGGTGACTTGCAGGTAACGATCAAAGAGGCTGACGGCAGCACGCAGATTTTTACCGTACCCTATTCGTCAGTCCCGCTTTTGCAACGTGAAGGGCATACTCGTTATTCCATTACGGCAGGAGAATACCGTAGTGGAAATGCGCAGCAGGAAAAACCCCGCTTTTTCCAGAGTACATTACTCCACGGCCTTCCGGCTGGCTGGACAATATATGGTGGAACGCAACTGGCGGATCGTTATCGTGCTTTTAATTTCGGTATCGGGAAAAACATGGGGGCACTGGGCGCTCTGTCTGTGGATATGACGCAGGCTAATTCCACACTTCCCGATGACAGTCAGCATGACGGACAATCGGTGCGTTTTCTCTATAACAAATCGCTCAATGAGTCAGGCACGAATATTCAGTTAGTGGGTTACCGTTATTCGACCAGCGGATATTTTAATTTCGCTGATACAACATACAGTCGAATGAATGGCTACAACATCGAAACACAGGACGGAGTTATTCAGGTTAAGCCGAAATTCACCGACTATTACAACCTCGCTTATAACAAACGCGGGAAATTACAACTCACCGTTACTCAGCAACTCGGGCGCTCATCAACACTGTATTTGAGTGGTAGCCATCAAACTTATTGGGGAACGAGTAATGTCGATGAGCAATTCCAGGCTGGATTAAATACTGCGTTCGAAGATATCAACTGGACGCTCAGCTATAGCCTGACGAAAAACGCCTGGCAAAAAGGACGTGATCAGATGTTAGCGCTTAACGTCAATATTCCTTTCAGCCACTGGCTGCGTTCTGACAGTAAATCTCAGTGGCGACATGCCAGTGCCAGCTACAGCATGTCACACGATCTCAACGGTCGAATGACCAATCTGGCTGGTGTATACGGTACGTTGCTGGAAGACAACAACCTCAGCTATAGCGTGCAAACCGGCTATGCCGGGGGAGGCGATGGTAATAGCGGAAGCACAGGCTACGCCACGCTGAATTATCGCGGTGGTTACGGCAATGCCAATATCGGTTACAGCCATAGTGATGATATTAAGCAGCTCTATTACGGAGTCAGCGGTGGGGTACTGGCTCATGCCAATGGCGTAACGCTGGGGCAGCCGTTAAACGATACGGTGGTGCTTGTTAAAGCGCCTGGCGCAAAAGATGCAAAAGTCGAAAACCAGACGGGGGTGCGTACCGACTGGCGTGGTTATGCCGTGCTGCCTTATGCCACTGAATATCGGGAAAATAGAGTGGCGCTGGATACCAATACCCTGGCTGATAACGTCGATTTAGATAACGCGGTCGCTAACGTTGTTCCCACTCGTGGGGCGATCGTGCGAGCAGAGTTTAAAGCGCGCGTTGGGATAAAACTGCTCATGACGCTAACCCACAATAATAAGCCGCTGCCGTTTGGGGCGATGGTGACATCAGAGAATAGCCAGAGTAGCGGCATTGTTGCGGATAATGGTCAGGTTTACCTCAGCGGAATGCCTTTAGCGGGAAAAGTTCAGGTGAAATGGGGAGAAGAGGAAAATGCTCACTGTGTCGCCAATTATCAACTGCCACCAGAGAGTCAGCAGCAGTTATTAACCCAGCTATCAGCTGAATGTCGTTAAGGGGGCGTGATGAGAAACAAACCTTTTTATCTTCTGTGCGCTTTTTTGTGGCTGGCGGTGAGTCACGCTTTGGCTGCGGATAGCACGATTACTATCCGCGGCTATGTCAGAGATAACGGCTGTAGTGTGGCCGCTGAATCAACCAATTTTACTGTTGATCTGATGGAAAACGCGGCGAAGCAATTTAACAACATTGGCGCGACGACTCCTGTCGTTCCATTTCGTATTTTGCTGTCACCCTGTGGTAACGCCGTTTCTGCCGTAAAGGTTGGGTTTACTGGCGTTGCAGATAGCCACAATGCCAACCTGCTTGCACTTGAAAATACGGTGTCAGCGGCTGCGGGACTGGGAATACAGCTTCTGAATGAGCAGCAAAATCAAATACCCCTTAATGCTCCATCGTCCGCGATTTCGTGGACGACCCTGACGCCGGGTAAACCAAATACGCTGAATTTTTACGCCCGGCTAATGGCGACACAGGTGCCTGTCACTGCGGGGCATATCAATGCCACGGCTACCTTCACTCTTGAATATCAGTAACTGGAGATGCTCATGAAATGGTGCAAACGTGGGTATGTATTGGCGGCAATGTTGGCGCTCGCAAGTGCGACGATACAGGCAGCCGATGTCACCATCACGGTGAACGGTAAGGTCGTCGCCAAACCGTGTACGGTTTCCACCACCAATGCCACGGTAGATCTCGGCGATCTTTATTCTTTCAGTCTTATGTCTGCCGGGGCGGCATCGGCCTGGCATGATGTTGCGCTTGAGTTGACTAATTGTCCGGTGGGAACGTCGAGGGTCACTGCCAGCTTCAGCGGGGCAGCCGACAGCACCGGATATTATAAAAACCAGGGGACCGCGCAAAACATCCAGTTAGAGCTACAGGATGACAGTGGCAACACATTGAATACTGGCGCAACCAAAACAGTTCAGGTGGATGATTCCTCACAATCAGCGCACTTCCCGTTACAGGTCAGAGCATTGACGGTAAATGGCGGAGCCACTCAGGGAACCATTCAGGCAGTGATTAGCATCACCTATACCTACAGCTGAACCCGAAGAGATAATTGTAATGAAACGAGTTATTACCCTGTTTGCTGTACTGCTGATGGGCTGGTCGGTAAATGCCTGGTCATTCGCCTGTAAAACCGCCAATGGTACCGCTATCCCTATTGGCGGTGGCAGCGCCAATGTTTATGTAAACCTTGCGCCCGCCGTGAATGTGGGGCAAAACCTGGTCGTAGATCTTTCGACGCAAATCTTTTGCCATAACGATTATCCGGAAACCATTACAGACTATGTCACACTGCAACGAGGCTCGGCTTATGGCGGCGTGTTATCTAATTTTTCCGGGACCGTAAAATATAGTGGCAGTAGCTATCCATTTCCGACCACCAGCGAAACGCCGCGCGTTGTTTATAATTCGAGAACGGATAAGCCGTGGCCGGTGGCGCTTTATTTGACGCCTGTGAGCAGTGCGGGCGGGGTGGCGATTAAAGCTGGCTCATTAATTGCCGTGCTTATTTTGCGACAGACCAACAACTATAACAGCGATGATTTCCAGTTTGTGTGGAATATTTACGCCAATAATGATGTGGTGGTGCCTACTGGCGGCTGTGATGTTTCTGCTCGTGATGTCACCGTTACTCTGCCGGACTACCCTGGTTCAGTGCCAATTCCTCTTACCGTTTATTGTGCGAAAAGCCAAAACCTGGGATATTACCTCTCCGGCACAACCGCAGATGCGGGCAACTCGATTTTCACCAATACCGCCTCGTTTTCACCAGCGCAGGGCGTCGGCGTACAGTTGACGCGCAACGGTACGATTATTCCAGCGAATAACACGGTATCGTTAGGAGCAGTAGGGACTTCGGCGGTAAGTCTGGGATTAACGGCAAATTACGCTCGTACCGGAGGGCAGGTGACTGCAGGGAATGTGCAATCGATTATTGGCGTGACTTTTGTTTATCAATAAAGAAATCACAGGGCATTGCTAATGCAGGTACGCAAATATTACCTGAAGCTAAAAACCTGCACGTTAGCCCTTTGTAGGCCAGATAAGACGCGTCAGCGTCGCATCTGGCATAAACAAAGCGCACTTTGCGGGTCTTTTCCCCTCACCCTAACCCTCACCCCGGAGGGGCGAGGGGACTGTCTGGGCACATTTTTAGACTTTGTCATCAGTCTGAGCCTGCCATTGGCAGGCTCTGGTGTCCTTTTACGCTACCATGCTAATAATCAGCACAATAATAAGCCCAACCACGGAGTTGACCAGCTCCAGTAGACCCCAGGTTTTCAACGTGTCTTTTACTGACAGGTCAAAGTAACCTTTGAACAACCAGAAAGATGCATCGTTAATGTGGGTGAGGGTGTTGGAACCCGCAGCCGTCGCCAGTACCAGCAGCGCCGGATTCACGCCAACCAGCTGACCAGTTGCTGGATCAAGGATTGCAGCACTGATAATCCCGGCGGCGGTCATCGCCGAAACGACACCCTGACCCGTCGCCAGACGAATTAGCACAGTGATCAGCCATGCCATGATGTAGGGCGAGATATTGCCGTGGGACATCAACATGCCGATGGTGTCGCCAATGCCGGTGTCGATGATGGTCTGCTTCAGCACGCCACCCGCACCGATGATCAGAATCACCATTGCAATGCTCTTCACCGCGCTTTCAAAAGCGTTCATCACCCACTGCATGTCATGACCACGTGCGGTGCCAAAGAGTACGAATGCAACCACCATCGCAATAAACATTGCAATCGGCGAGGAACCGATAAAGTTAACCACTTCCCAGGCAGGGGTATCTTTTACCAGCCAGATATTGGCGATGGTGGTAGAGATCATAATGATCGCCGGGATCAGCGGCACCAGAATCGAAACGCCGAAAGAGGGCAGATTATTCATATCTACCGGTTGATCTGCTTTCAGGAATGATGGCGTTGGGCGCTCAAGATTGCCGAGGAACTTCGGCAGGATCAGACCTGCGCAGATTACACTTGGGATCGTCACCAGTACGCCATAGATATAAACCATCCCCATATCCGCGCCATAAGCATTCACCAGCGCCACCGGACCCGGCTGCGGTGGGAACAGTGAATGTGCGGTAGTGGCAGCTGCTACTGCCGGGATCGCCAGTTTCAGGAACGGAATTTTAGCTTCGGCGGCAATAACAATAACCAGCGGCGCTAACATGATAAAGGCCACTTCATAGAACATCGCCAGACCAAAAATCAGGCCGATGATAATCACCGACAGCTGTACATAGCGCAGACCGAGACGCGCCAGCAGCGTATGCGCTATCTGGTGAGCCGCGCCGGAGTCGACCATCAATTTACCGATGACCGCACCGAACACCACGATGATAGCCAGTTCCCCCAGCGTGTTGCCGAAGCCCGCTTTCATAGTGTGCAGCAGCGACATCAAATCCATGCCCGCCAGCATCCCGACGGACAGCGCCGCCACCAACAAAGCCACCATTGAATTGATTTTGAACTTCAAATTCAGTACCAGCATCAGGCCAATGCCGAATACCACCCAGAGAATGTTAAGCACATGCATAACGTTTTACCTTACCTGGTTGAACCGTTGTTATTTTGGGCGACATGTTATGTAAATTGGTCAACCATTGTTGCGATGAATGTCACATCCTCTGATCAATAACCATCGATTACCCTTTGCTGCAATTTGCAGCAACAACCATGAGAGTGAAATTCTTGTGATGTGGTTAACCAATTTCAGAATTCGGGTTGACATGTCTTACCAAAAGGTAGAACTTATACGCCATCTCATCCGATGCAACGCCACGGCTGCGGTCTGGTTGTTCATCCGGATACCTAAACAACTCCAGGGTTCCGCGTCTCTTTGCTGTGGAACCCACTATGTGAAAGAGGAAAAATCATGGAACAGACCTGGCGCTGGTACGGCCCAAACGATCCGGTTTCTTTAGCTGATGTCCGTCAGGCGGGCGCAACTGGCGTGGTTACCGCGCTGCACCATATCCCGAACGGCGAAGTATGGTCCGTAGAAGAGATCCTCAAACGCAAGGCGATCGTTGAAGACGCAGGCCTGGTGTGGTCTGTCGTAGAAAGCGTACCAATTCACGAAGATATCAAAACCCACACTGGCAACTATGAGCAGTGGATCGCTAACTATCAGCAGACTCTGCGCAACCTGGCGCAGTGCGGCATTCGCACCGTGTGCTACAACTTCATGCCGGTGCTCGACTGGACCCGTACTGACCTCGAATACGTGCTGCCAGACGGCTCCAAAGCTCTGCGCTTCGACCAGATCGAATTCGCTGCATTCGAAATGCATATCCTGAAACGTCCAGGCGCGGAAGCGGATTACACCGAAGAAGAAATTGCTCAGGCTGCTGTTCGCTTCGCCACTATGAGCGACGAAGACAAAGCGCGTCTGACGCGTAACATCATTGCCGGTCTGCCGGGCGCGGAAGAAGGGTATACCCTCGACCAGTTCCGTAAGCACCTGGAGCTTTACAAAGATATCGACAAAGCTAAACTGCGCGAAAACTTTGCCGTCTTCCTGAAAGCGATTATTCCGGTTGCCGAAGAAGTTGGCGTGCGTATGGCTGTTCACCCGGACGATCCGCCGCGCCCGATCCTCGGCCTGCCGCGCATTGTTTCCACCATTGAAGATATGCAGTGGATGGTTGATACCGTAAACAGCATGGCGAACGGTTTCACCATGTGCACCGGTTCCTACGGCGTGCGTGCTGACAACGATCTGGTTGATATGATCAAGCAGTTCGGTCCGCGTATTTACTTCACCCATCTGCGCTCCACCATGCGTGAAGATAACCCGAAAACCTTCCACGAAGCGGCGCACCTGAACGGTGACGTTGATATGTACGAAGTGGTGAAAGCGATTGTTGAAGAAGAACACCGTCGTAAAGCGGAAGGCAAAGAAGACCTGATCCCGATGCGTCCGGACCACGGTCATCAGATGCTGGACGACCTGAAGAAGAAAACCAACCCAGGTTACTCCGCAATTGGTCGTCTGAAAGGCCTGGCCGAAGTTCGCGGTGTCGAACTGGCGATCCAGCGCGCTTTCTTTAGCCGTTAATATCCACCGGCATGGCTGCGCGCCGTGCCGGTTCCTTCTTCCTTGCCGTCACTCTCTGAAGACGGATTCTGGAGTTTACGATGACTACTATTGTTGACAGCAATCTGCCGGTTGCCCGCCCGTCATGGGATCATTCTCGTCTGGAATCACGCATTGTGCATCTCGGTTGCGGGGCGTTTCACCGCGCGCACCAGGCGCTGTATACCCATCATCTGCTGGAAAGCACCGACAGCGACTGGGGCATCTGCGAAGTTAACCTGATGCCAGGCAACGACCGCGTGCTGATCGAAAACCTGAAAAAACAGCAACTGCTGTACACCGTAGCGGAAAAAGGCGCAGAGAGCACCGAGCTGAAAATTATCGGTTCGATGAAAGAAGCGCTGCATCCGGAAATCGATGGCTGCGAAGGTATTCTCAACGCGATGGCGCGTCCGCAAACGGCGATTGTCTCTCTAACGGTCACGGAAAAAGGCTACTGCGCTGATGCGGCAAGCGGTCAACTGGATCTCAATAACCCGCTGATCAAGCACGATCTGGAAAACCCGACTGCGCCGAAGTCCGCGATTGGTTACATCGTCGAAGCCTTGCGTCTGCGTCGTGAAAAAGGGTTGAAAGCGTTTACGGTGATGTCCTGCGATAACGTGCGTGAAAACGGTCATGTGGCGAAGGTCGCGGTACTGGGGCTGGCTCAGGCGCGTGACCCGCAGCTGGCGGCATGGATTGAAGAAAATGTCACCTTCCCGTGCACCATGGTTGACCGCATCGTTCCGGCGGCGACGCCAGAAACCTTACAGGAAATTGCTGACCAGCTGGGTGTTTACGACCCGTGCGCCATTGCCTGCGAACCGTTCCGTCAGTGGGTGATTGAAGATAACTTCGTTAATGGTCGCCCGGACTGGGATAAAGTGGGCGCACAGTTCGTTGCAGACGTTGTGCCGTTCGAAATGATGAAGCTGCGTATGCTGAACGGCAGCCACTCTTTTCTGGCGTACCTCGGTTACCTCGGCGGCTATGAAACCATTGCCGACACCATGACTAACCCGGCTTATCGCAAAGCGGCCTTTGCCCTGATGATGCAGGAACAAGCGCCAACGCTGTCGATGCCGGAAGGTACAGACCTGAACGCCTATGCGACGCTGCTGATCGAGCGTTTCAGCAACCCGTCTCTGCGTCACCGTACCTGGCAGATTGCGATGGACGGCAGCCAGAAGTTACCGCAGCGTCTGCTGGACCCGGTGCGTCTGCACCTGCAAAACGGCGGCAGCTGGCGTCACCTGGCGCTGGGCGTGGCTGGCTGGATGCGTTACACCCAGGGCGTGGATGAGCAGGGTAATGCCATTGACGTGGTCGACCCGATGCTGGCGGAGTTCCAGAAGATTAACGCGCAGTATCAGGGCGCAGACCGCGTGAAAGCGCTGCTGGGCCTGAGCGGTATTTTTGCCGATGATCTGCCGCAGAATGCCGACTTTGTTGGCGCGGTGACTGCGGCATATCAGCAGCTGTGCGAACGCGGTGCGCGCGAGTGTGTGGCTGCGCTGTAACTAACTGATTACCCTACAGACTTACTGGTCAATCAAACTGGTATTTGGTTGACCAGTTTTCGTTTTTTTGCCCACCTGTACGTGCCAACTTCCAGTGCTAATGGTATAGTTTGAGATTAACGGGGGCTGTAAAATTGCCCGTTGTAGGCCGGATAAGGCGTTCACGCCGCATCCGGCAAAAATTTGATTAACCGCACCTAACGGACACAACACCATGAAATCTGCCACCTCTGCGCAAAGACCTTACCAGGAAGTCGGGGCGATGATCCGCGATCTGATCATAAAGACGCCGTACAACCCTGGCGAACGGCTGCCGCCGGAGCGTGAAATTGCAGAAATGCTTGATGTCACGCGGACGGTGGTACGTGAAGCGCTGATCATGCTGGAGATCAAAGGGCTGGTGGAAGTACGCCGGGGTGCCGGTATCTATGTTCTTGATAACTCAGGCAGCCACAACACAGACAGTCCGGATGCCAACGTCTGCAATGATGCGGGTCCTTTTGAGCTGTTACAGGCGCGTCAGTTACTGGAAAGTAACATCGCCGAGTTTGCCGCCCTGCAGGCTACCCGCGAAGATATCGTCAATATGCGTCAGGCATTGCAACTGGAAGAGCGTGAACTGGCTTCCAGCGCGCCGGGTAGCAGCGAAAGCGGTGATATGCAGTTCCATCTCGCCATTGCCGAAGCAACGCATAACAGCATGCTGGTGGAGCTGTTCCGTCAGTCCTGGCAGTGGCGGGAAAACAATCCAATGTGGATCCAGTTGCACAGCCATCTGGATGACAGCCTGTATCGCAAAGAGTGGTTGGGCGATCACAAACAGATCCTCGCCGCGTTAATCAAAAAAGATGCCCGAGCGGCGAAGCTGGCAATGTGGCAGCATCTGGAAAACGTTAAGCAACGTCTGCTGGAATTCTCGAACGTTGACGATATTTATTTTGATGGCTATCTGTTTGATTCATGGCCGCTGGATAAAGTCGACGCCTGACTTATTATAATAAGCGCAAGGGTAAACGTTCCTTGCGCTTTCTTAAATTAAGAAGTCGCAATGAGTATTACTTTGTAAATTGCAGGGTATTGTTTAGCTATCTGTATAACCTGAATGTTAGTACTCATTCTTCCTGGTAGTTATTTACCAATATAATTCCATTCACCATTTTTTAATTCAAACAGTTCTGGAAGAGATGACGGTTGCAGAGTCATACGTTTGAGTGGTGCATTTTCATCACCCGGGATAACTTTATATCCCATTTTTGCATGGATCTCCGCGGTACCGGGATAGGCTTCTATACCAATTATTGGGTCATTACCCAACTCAATATTAGCATTAAGTAATGCGGCAAGGGCGAATCCGGAAGAATTTGCTACCCCTGTTACCGTCATTATCTGATCAATATAGATATCAATCCTTGGCTGCTCATTGGTCCATCTTTTTGCCTGAGAAGCTGGAAGGGTTGAAATATATCCTATCGTGGTTCCGGCATAACCAGGAACATTGCAACCAGGGCCTAATGTTATTTCATGAACA
>ERZ506358.137-NODE-137-length-11375-cov-6.39947_pt1 | contig 11375 bp, 10 predicted proteins | sample MGYA00513061_ERZ506358 | MGnify/ENA metagenome assembly ERZ506358 | reverse complement strand
ACTCTTTCCCTACACGACGCTCTTCCGATCTACACAGTCTCCCTGCTGTACATGAGCTTCGAAATATTTTCCATCCAGATTCACCGTATTGATTCCGATGTGGATGAGCGCTTCACATCCACCCTCACTGACAAGCCCGATCGCATGTTTTGTCGGGAACAGCACACGTACAGTACCATCAAACGGTGCATATACATTTCCATTTTCCGGGATTACAAGACAACCCTTTCCAAGCGCTTCATTCGCAAATGCCTCATCTGCCGCTTCGGAAAGTGGCTTGATCATACCGTCTGCCGGCATTGCGAGCATCTCTTTTTCTTTTAAAAGCGCCGGAGCAGCTTCTTTTTTCTCTTCCGTCTTCTCTTCTTTTGACACTGACTTGATGTCTGTTTCTACTACATCATTCAAATATTCATAATCGGAATCTTTGTAAACCAGCATACCAAGAACAAAAGATACCACAAACGGAACGATCGCAGATAATGCAATTCCGATAAAGTTCGGTCCGTCCGGATTGACAAATCCAAGAAGACCGATGATTCCCATTCCCGCATAGCTGTACATCGCCAGATTGCTGAGTGCAACTACAACACCACTTGCCGCACCACCGATACAGCAGATGGCAAACATCTTCTTACGAGGAAGTGTCACACCGTAAGTTCCCGGCTCTGTCACTCCGAAGATTGCAGAAATAAAGGACGGCAGTGCCACTTCTTTGAGTTTTGCATCTTTTGTCTTTAAGATGATTGAGAGCAGAACTCCGCATGTAGCAAAGGATGCACCGTAGGAAAATGCCAGCAGCTGGCTTGGATTTCCTGCGAGCAGATCCATAAACGCAAAAATTGTAAGAACACCATGGATACCGAACAATACAAAAATCTGCCAGCATCCGCCCAGAATCAGTCCTGCAAGCAGCGGTGAGAATTCACAGATACTTGTGAGAACAACATTAAGTCCCGCACCGATCATATTTGCCAGAGGTCCGATCACAATAAAGGTCAGCGGGAAAATAATGATCAATGTAAGCATCGGTGTCATAAAACCTTTGATCATCTTCGGAAGCACTTTGTCAAACCACTTATACAGCGGAACCGCTGCCAGAAGACCAAACAAAATCGGCAGGAATGTAGAAGTATAGGTCGTATTTACGACATATCCCCATAAATTGATGTCTACATTCTGAATTGCCGGATAACACATTGCAGCTGCCAGGATCAGTCCGAAGAATGGATCGATCTGGAATTTTTTTGCAAAGTTAAATCCAAGAATCAGCGGCAGGAAATAGAAGAAACAGTCTCCTGCTGCATTCATCAGCATATAAATTCCATCTGTCGGTTTGACTCCGACAAATGTCAGAAGGACTAACAGCCCTTTGATAATACCGCAGGCACAAAGCAGATGAAGAGTCGGTCCCATACCACCCATGATCGTTCCCAGAACTTTCTCGAGGGGACTCTTCTTTTTCGCATTTTTCTGTTCTTTGTTCTCTGCCTGCATGGCGTCTAAGCCAAGCTGGCTGCATACTTCATCGTATACATCCGCCACGTGCTCCCCGATGACTACCATGTATTCTCCCATGGCTTTCATCACGGTCACCACGCCGTCCATATTTTTGATGACCTCATCATTTGCGATGGATTCATCAATCAGACGGAATCTTAATCTTGTAACGCAGTGTCTTAAACTTTCAACATTTTCTTTTCCACCGACATTTTTAATAATGTCTGCGGCTAAACTTGAGTATTTACCCATGTCATCCTCCTTATATACAGTTTTTATTGTATAAAGGTGTAGCCAACTTAATGTTACCATCCTGACAAAGCAGAAAGACTCCTCATCTGTGCGCGCTTCAGATGATTCGCTAATCTCTGCTCTTATATATAACGCGTTCAATATGAATGGTCAGATATAATTTTTCTTCATCTGAAAGTTCCTTTTCATATTTACGCGATATAAACTCTGCGATTTTTTCCACACACTTATAAGAAGTGCGGTACTTTTGCCGAATTGTATTGAAAAGTTCGTTGTCCTGATCGTCTTCATACTCTTTATCTGTCAGAAGACGCTGTGCAAAGAACTTCAAATGGGTAATAAAACGATAATAATAAACCGATTCTGTATTAAACTCTACGGAAAAATAATAACGGACAATATTGGAAATCTCCTGCATCAGCTTTGTGACTTCCATCGTCTGCTTTAAGTTCTCATTGTCCATCTCTGCATTGACAATGTGCAGGGTAATAAAACCAATCTCATCTTCCGGTAATTCTACCTTGAACGTCTGATTGATCATCTTCCAGACCTTCTTCGCCGCCTGATATTCTTTTTCATAAAAACGCTTGATATCCCACAGCATGGAATTCTTCACCACAACACCGTCCAGATATCTGGTGATTGCCATATAAATATGGTCGCTTAACGAAATATAGATTGCTTCATTTAGTTTTCTTTCCAGTGTTTGTGTGAGCATCTCTACAATCTCTGTCGTGATCTGAATATATTCCACAGGAATCTCAGAGATAATCTCCTGAAAATGCTGTTTCTGAGCAGTGTCCTTCAGAACAAACACTTTGTTGATCAGCTTCTCGGATAAAAGGTCTCCCGCCTTTTTCTTGTAGGCGATTCCTTTTCCGCAGACAACCTGCTCTTCCCCATTCTCATCTTTGATGATCACGACATTGTTGTTCAATATCCTGTCTATCCGCATCTTTTCCCCTTCTTAATACATAATAAAAACCTATCTGCACGAAAAACCAGTCCTGTCTCTGCTGCAAATAGGTTTTGTTCTTATTTATTCTATCATTTATATTGTTTACATGTCAACATTTCTTCTGCATAAATATTTTGTGCAAAATGACTATTTCAAGAATGCTTTTTTGTGTATATTTTCAGAGATAGAAAATAGCTGATCACCATCAACACTGCTGCCGTCACCAGACAACCAATGATCCAAATACTTTTTTCCACCTGCATCATTTCCTCCAGCCCGATATTAAACACGCTGAACAAAAACGCAATCACAAGTCCTGCCATCGCAAGAAATGTAAAAATCACACCCTTCAAATTACCAAGCCAGAAATATGCTACATAGCTCACTGCAAAGTAAATCACACCTCCGGTTACACCGATTCCCCATGTCGGAAGTGCCTCTTCCAGGGTGATCGTCCGATATCCATACACATAGATCAATACAAACATAAATGAATAAAGTGTCATGCCTCCCTGTACGATCAGACCACCCAGATATTTGGACAGAACAATCTCGCTTTTGCTCAGCGGATAGGTAAGCTGAATCCGGTCAAATTCCGCCTTTTCATCCTGTTCCGCCGTCATCTGAAGCAGTGTACTTCCCATCACAGGAAATATGAGTACTACGATCAGCAAAAATCCATAGGCACCTCTCATAAATTCACTGATTGCTGTCAGCGCAGACGTAAATATCATAGAAACCAGCCAGTTGATCAGATTCTTCTTAATACAGAATCCCTCATATAAATCTTTTAAAATAATCCCTCTCATGCCACTTTCTCTCCTCTCACGCAGTACAGCATCACGTCTTCGATCGTTGCCTGTTCAATCTCCAGATCTGAAAATACCTTACGGATTCCCTGCTTATTGTTGACCAGAACCCGATATCCATAGGTATCCTTTCTGTATGCCTCAATATCCTCTCGGTTCAATGCGTCAAAAATCCGCTGTCCACAGTTTAAGACGCCGTAATTTTCCTGAAGCTCATCATAGGTCTTTGTAAACAATAACTCCCCATCATGAATAAATGCGATATAATCCGAAATCTTATCCAGATCACTGGTAATATGAGAGGACATCAGAATCGTATGTTCTTCATCCTCGGTGTACTCTCTGAGAATATCCAGAATCTCGTCCCGGAATACCGGATCCAGACCGCTTGTTGCCTCATCCAGAATAAGAAGCTTCGGATCGTGGCTTAGGGCTGCGGCAAATTCCATTTTCATCTTCATTCCCTTGGAAAATTCTTTTAATTTCTTTTTCTTCGGCAGTTCAAACCGATCCAGATACATATGATATTTTTCCATATCCCAGTTGGAATACACATTACTCAATATCTTTCCGATAAACAGCGGTGTAAAATTCAGATCATAACAGGTCTTGTCAAAGATCACCGCAATCTCTTCTTTGATCTGCTTTTCATTTCCTGCATACTCTTGTCCAAAAATCCTTAAAGACTCATAGTCGCATTCAATCAGCCCGAGAATCGCATTAATCAGGGTGGATTTTCCGGCGCCATTCTCTCCGATCAGCCCGAGCACACAGCCCTTGGGCAATTTCATCGAAATATTTTTTAATCCAAATTCTTTGTATGTTTTACGCAGTCCTTTGACTTCCAGTGCAAATTCCATCACACATCCTCCTCTTGATACAATACGTCTAATGTCGTTCTCAATTCCTCAAGTTCAATTCCGTTTTCCTTTGCCAGCTCTACCGCATCTGTTAAAAGCAGTTCTACCCGTCTTCTGTTCTCCTCCCGTATAAAGTCCTGGTTCTGTGCAGATACAAAGGTTCCTTTTGCCGGAACTGTCACGATAAATCCGTCCTTTTGCAGATCATCATAAGCTCTCTGTGTCGTAATCACACTGACGTGAAGCTCCTTTGCAAGCTTTCGCATGGACGGCATCGGGTCTCCTGCCTTCAGCTCTCCGTTCATGATCATGGCTTTTATCTGGGAAGTGATCTGCTCATAGATTGGTTTCGGACTGGCATTACTTAAAATAATTTCCACTTCATCACTCCTTCTGTCATATCTGTGCTTATCTTGTAAGTACAGTATATCCCAAATTGTAATTGCTGTCAATATCAAATATGTACAGTTTACAAAATAAAATGACCACCTAGGAAAACACTCTCCTAAGTGGTCTATCATCACATGGATTTCCACAATGTTTCTTCAATGCGGAGAAGCTGGTTATATTTTGCCACACGTTCTGACCGGCACGGTGCCCCGGTCTTGATCTGCCCCGTGTGAAATGCCACCGCCAGATCTGCAATCGTTGTATCTTCTGTTTCCCCGGAACGATGGGACATAATAGTTCGATACCCTGCCTGGTGCGCCAACTCGATTGCTCTTGCCGCTTCCGTCAGCGTTCCAATCTGATTGACCTTGATCAACACAGAATTGGCTGCTTTTCTTACAATTCCCTGTGCAACTCTCTCCGGGTTGGTCACAAACAGATCGTCTCCCACAAGCTGCACTTTTTCTCCGATTCTTGCTGTCAGTCTGCTCCATCCATCCCAATCCTCTTCATCCAGAGGATCTTCAATCGAATAAATCGGATAGTCCAGGATCAGTTTTTCATAATACTCCATCATCTCTTCCGATGTTCGTGCAACTTTTTTTCCGGTACTTTTGCTTTCTCCCACAAAATAATACTTCTGTTCTTTCTCCCGGTACAATTCCGAAGATGCCACATCCAGAGCAATCCCCAGATCCTTGCCTGGCTGATATCCCGCCTGCCGTGCTGCCTCAAGCAAAAATTCGATGGCCTCTCTGGAATCTCTCAATTCCGGTGCAAAACCACCTTCGTCACCGACAGCTGTTGTAAGTCCCTTCTGCTTCAAAAGTGTTCGCAGTACATGATAAATTTCAGTTCCCATACGTAACCGCTCTTTAAAGCTCTCCGGTCTGTATGGAACCAGCATAAATTCCTGGATATCCAAGGTATTATCTGCATGCACCCCACCGTTTAACACATTCATCATCGGGACCGGCATCACCTTTTCTCCTACATTTCCAAGATACATATAGAGTGGAATCCCAAGTGCTGCAGCGGCTGTTCTGGCCGCAGCCAATGAAACTCCCAGAATCGCATTTGCCCCCAGATTGTGTTTATCTCTGCTGCCGTCAAGTTTCTTTAAAATATGATCTATTTCCGTCTGCTCCAGCACATTTTTTCCAATCAGTGCACCTGCGATTTCTTCATTGACGTGTCGCACCGCCTGTTCTACCCCTTTTCCTCCATAACGCTTCTCCTGATCTCGAAGCTCCACTGCCTCATATTTTCCTGTCGACGCTCCGGACGGCACTGCGGAACGCCCTACAATCCGCTCCCCGGCCAGTATCTCTACTTCTACCGTTGGATTGCCCCGGGAGTCTAAAATTTCTCTTGCGTAAATATCCTGAATCGGTAAATCCTGATACATCTTTTTTCACCCTCCTTGTTGAAAGTTAGTATTTCCAATAATCCGACGATAATTCGTTGACTTTTGAGAAAGCACAAGCTACAATTTTCTTATCTTATTCGGGGGTATTCGACATGAAAAGTAAACTACGACATTTTTTCCTGCTGACCTTCAGTACACTGGTGATGGCGGCAGGCACTTATTTTTTCAAATTTCCAAATCATTTTACATTTGGAGGAATCACCGGTCTTGCGGTTCTCGTTGCCAAAACCGGCATGATGTCCGCAGGAGATTTCAACTTTATCACTAACATGATTCTGCTGATCATCGGATTTTTTATTCTCGGCAAAAAATTTGCCGCGAAGACTGCCTACTGCAGCATTCTGTTGTCAGTTGCACTCTCCGCACTGGAGCGGATCTATCCGATGAGTGCACCACTTACAAATCAGCCGATGCTGGAGCTTTGTTTTGCCATCGCGCTTCCGTCTCTTGGTTCCGCGATTCTGTTTAACATCGGCTCTTCCAGCGGCGGTACGGATATCATTGCCATGATCCTGAAAAAATATTCCAGTGTAGATATCGGACATGCTCTTTTGATCACAGATGTGCTGATCACCGTTGCCGGTTGTTTCATGTTCGACATTGCAACAGGGCTGTATTCATTCCTGGGACTTGCGATCCGCTCGTTTATGATCGATACTTTTATTGAAAGTTTCAATCTTTCCAAATACTTTAACGTAGTATGTGACAATCCAAAGCCGATCTGCGACTTTATTGTACAGGAATTAAACCGAAGCGCTACTGTCTGCCATGCACAGGGCGCGTTTTCCGGAAAAGACAAATACGTCATCTTTACGGCACTGAACCGCCCGCAGGCTGTCCGGCTCCGTAATTTTATCAAAGACGAAGAGCCTTCCGCATTTATTCTCATCTCCAATACAAGTGAGATCATCGGAAAAGGTTTTCATAACGTCTGAATATTTTGAACAGAAAAAGGAGAAACACTATGAAGCATCTCGTCATTGCAGAAAAACCTTCCGTGGGCAGGGACATCGCCCGGGTTTTACACTGCAATAAAAAAACAAATACTTATATAGAAGGAACAGACTATATCGTCACATGGGCGCTGGGTCACCTTGTCACACTGGCTGATCCGGAGCAATACGGCGAACAGTACAAGACCTGGAACATGGATACGCTTCCCATGCTCCCAGAGCACTGGAAGCTGGTAGTCATCAAACAGACCGGCCGCCAGTTCCACGCTGTCAAAGAGCTGATTTTCCGGAAAGATGTCTCTGATATCATCATTGCAACCGATGCCGGCAGAGAAGGGGAACTTGTGGCACGCTGGATCCTTAACAAAGCCGGAAATCAGAAGCCGCTGAAGCGACTCTGGATCTCTTCCGTTACAGACAAAGCCATCCAGGAAGGTTTTCAGAATCTGCGCCCCGGCAAATCCTATGAGCCACTGTACCGCGCTGCTGTTGCCCGTGCACAGTCCGACTGGGTGGTTGGGATCAATGCCACCAGAGCGCTGACCTGCAAATACAATGCACAGCTCTCCTGCGGACGTGTCCAGACCCCGACACTTGCTATGATCGCTGCCAGAGAAGAAGAGATCCGCACATTCAAGCCGGTTCCTTATTACGGACTGAAAGCAACGGTTGGCGGAATCACATTTACATGGACAGATGCCAGATCCGGCTCCTCCCGCTCCTTTGATAAAGACCGTATCCAGGCGATCAAACAGGCTGCCGCTCCGTCACTGCTTGTAACGGATGTACGCAAAAAGCTGAAAAAGACATTCGCACCTGCACTGTATGACCTGACTGCACTTCAGCGGGAAGCCAATCAGAAATTCGGATTTTCCGCAAAACAGACACTCAATATCATGCAGCGGCTTTACGAGAATCACAAAGTACTGACCTACCCAAGAACCGATTCCCGCTATCTTACAACAGATATTGTGCCAACTTTAAAAGAACGGTTAAAAGCCTGCGCTGTGGGACCTTACAGCAAGTTTGCCGGACGGCTTTCCATGCAGAAACTCCAGGCAAGCAAATCTTTCGTCAATGACAGCAGGGTATCCGATCACCATGCCATCATTCCAACAGAACAGTTTGTACAGCTGGATCATATGAGCAATGAAGAACGTAAGATTTATGATCTGGTCGTACGCCGTTTCCTTGCAGTTCTCTCCCCTGCCTGTGAGTATGAAGAGACTTCCATCAGCGGCACCATCGGCGAAGAACGCTTTAGCGCGAAAGGCAATTTTATCAAATCTGCCGGCTGGAGAGAAGTTTATGAGTCGGGCTATACTGACGGCGAAGACGAGGACGAAGAACAAACCACATTCTCCCAGATTTCCCTGCCGGATGTGCAAAAAGGCGAGACACTTCCTGTCACCGCACTGACGATCACAGAAGGCAAGACCAAACCGCCAGCCTGCTTCACCGAAGGTACTCTGATCGCCGCCATGGAGAATCCGGTCAAGTATCTCAAACATAAGGATAAGGATGTCGTAAAAACGCTGGGAGAGACCGGAGGACTCGGTACAGTCGCCACCAGAGCAGATATCATCGAAAAATTATTCAACAGTTTTCTGATGGAGAAAAAGGGAAATGAGATTCACATCACCTCCAAAGGAAAACAGCTTCTCTCCCTCGTTCCTTCTGATTTAAAAAGTCCGGAACTGACTGCTTCCTGGGAAATGCGCCTGCAGGCAATCGCAAAAGGAAAAGAATCCGATAAAGCCTTTATGAAAGAAATCGAACATTACACCAAAGCACTCATTCAAGAGATTAAATCTGCGGACGGTACCTTCCGCCACGATAACATGACCCGCACCAAATGTCCGGAATGTGGCAAATTCATGCTGGAAGTCAACGGTAAGCACGGGAAAATGCTTGTCTGCCAGGATCGGGAGTGCGGACACAAAGAAACCATCTCCCGCCATACCAATGCCCGTTGCCCGGTATGCCATAAGAAAATGGACCTTGTAGGAAAAGGGGACGGACAACGATTTATCTGCGTCTGCGGACACAAAGAAAAACTGAGTTCTTTTGAGGAACGAAAGAAAAAAGAAGGAAAGGGCGCAAGCAAAAAAGACGTGAATAATTATTTACGAAAACAGGCAAAAGAAGCAAAAGAGCCGATCAACAATGCCTTTGCGGAAGCATTTTCGAAGATACAGTTATAGGGCCTGCTTTGGCAAATGAAGTTGATATCCAACTGGACAGATGCCCCCACGAGGGTTGCAACTCGTGGGGGCGTCTATTCCGTAAAGCGACTTATTCTTTTCTATCTTTATTCAATTTTTAATGGAAGAAATGATCTCCAATCTGAATTCCATAATTTCCATTTCCAAAATACAGACAGTCTCCGATCGGATTGACTCCCGCCATCGCATCTGCCGCTGCCTGCATAGCAGTCTGCGTATATCCTTCCGAGCTGCGGACAGTATCCAGCCATCCTGTCATCGCCGGGCCAAACTGCCCTGACTGATAGATTACTTCGGAAATACTGTTCGGATACACACCACTTCTGACACGGTTCATGATCACTGCTCCGACCGCAACCTGTCCTTCATAAGGCTGATTTCCTGCCTCACAGAAGATGATCGATGCCAGAAGTTTCTGATCTTCTGCAGCGATCTGTGCCCGTGCAGCTTCTTCTGCCGCTTTTCTCGCAGCTTCTTCCTCCGCTTTTCGTTTTGCTTCTGCTTCTGCCTGCTCTCTGGCTTCCTGCGCTTTCTGCGCCTCGGCTTTGGTAAGTTCTACTGCCTCTGCCGGAATACTCTCCATCGCAGCAGCAATCGCCCCTGCCCCTGTTGTATATTTGCTATTTTTTTTCTGAATCATCTCGGAACCGGAAACGGATGCCTGACTCGTGAAACCTGCTGCAAATAACAACGCTATTGTCCATACAGTAAGTACTGCCATCCATCGTTTTCTCTGTTTCATAAATAAATAACCTCCTGATTATTGCAATATTATTACGTAGTTCTTGTAAATTATATGAACTAAATTTCGTAAATATTACAAATGTTACAAAAATATTACGTTTGGTATTCTAATATAAAACAGAAAAACTGTCAACCGGAAATTTTTCCCGTAAAATTCTCATATTTTTCTCTATGGATTAAAACCGGTTTGTTTCTGTAAGATGTATATTCCTTGACAAAATCAGGATGTACCTTTATGATTTCAAATGAAAAATAAGAATGCAGAAAGGATAAAAACATGAAGAAAAAAAGCGGACTGATTGCAGGAATTGTCATCTTAATCCTGCTGTGCATTGGAGCCGGGGTTTTATATCAGAACATGAAGCCTGCAGCCAGTGAAGGAGAAAAACATATTACGGTGACCGTCATCCACGGAGACCAGACAGAGAATGTCTTCGAATTTGACACAGATGCAAAATATCTTGGAGAAGTTTTAGAAAGCGAGAATCTCGTGGACGGTGAGTCTGGAGAATATGGTCTGTTTATTACAACTGTGGATGAAGAAACAGCGGATGATTCCAAACAACAATGGTGGTGTATCACAAAAGGCGGAGAACAGGTCAACACTTCCGCAGATCAGACACCAGTTTCTGACGGAGATGCATTTGAGCTTACATTGAAAGAAGGATATTGATGAAAACACGGGAAATTGTAATATACGGTATCCTGAGCGCAGTCCTTCTGGCTGCTCAGGTTTCCCTTGGTTTCCTGCCCAATATTGAGATCGTCACCCTTTTGATCCTTGTGTATACACTTGTGTTTCGAAAGAAAGTATTCTTCATCATTTACATCTTTGTTTTTCTGGAAGGTCTGATCTATGGATTTGGACTCTGGTGGATAAACTATCTGTATGTCTGGAGCATACAGGCACTCATCACTCTCCTTTTCCGGAAAAATGATTCCGTATGGTTCTGGAGTATCCTCTCCGGGATCTATGGTATTACATTCGGAGCACTCTGTACCATCCCCTACTTTGCAATCGGCGGGATTTCCGGTGCATTTGCATATTGGACGTCAGGACTTCTATTCGATATCATACACTGTATCAGCAATTTCATTGTATGTCTCGTATTGTTCAAACCGATCCGCTATGTTTTGGAGAAATGTATACAGCAGATCAAATAATATTTCACACATAACACAAGAGAGCAGCTGTGAGCCCAATGTCATTTAGTTAAGACATTAAGCAGATGTATTCCTATCAGGCAGAGGTAGA
>ERZ506358.134-NODE-134-length-11476-cov-4.67735_pt1 | contig 11476 bp, 10 predicted proteins | sample MGYA00513061_ERZ506358 | MGnify/ENA metagenome assembly ERZ506358 | reverse complement strand
TTTTCAATCCTACCTCTGGCGCAGTTGATATGTAAGGCAGGTTTATTATATCGCGTTGATTATTGATGCTTTTTTTAGTTTTAACGGCAATTAATATATGTGTTATTAATTGAATGAATTTTATCATTCATAATAAGTATGTGTAGGATCAAGCTCAGGTTAAATATTCACTCAGGAAGTTATTACTCAGGAAGCAAAGAGGATTACAGAATTATCTCATAACAAGTGTTAAGGGATGTTATTTCCCGATTCTCTGTGGCATAATAAACGGGTAGATGCTCATTCCATCTCTTATGTTCGCCTTAGTGCCTCATAAACTCCGGAATGACGCAGAGCCGTTTACGGTGCTTATCGTCCACTGACAGATGTCGCTTATGCCTCATCAGACACCATGGACACAACGTTGAGTGAAGCACCCACTTGTTGTCATACAGACCTGTTTTAACGCCTGCTCCGTAATAAGAGCAGGCGTTTTTTTATGCATCAGAAAGGTCCCGGAGGTGCTTGCCTCCGGGTGAGAAGGAACTACTGTGGTGGGTTGTTCTGCAACGTTAACATCAAACCGTCGCGACGCATCGCTGCAGCTTCTTCCGGCTTGTGCAGTCTGTCCAGCGCGTCGGCAAGCCATGCGTAATCGTAGGCGTCCGGACGTTGTTTCAGCGCCGCGCGGAAGGCGAGCGATGCTTCCTGCCATTCTCCGTGCTTCATCAGTGACTGGCCCAGTGTGCTCCACAACAGCGGGCGATCGCCGACGTTTTTGATCTGCTGGCGCAGCACTTTTTCCAGCTGTTCCGGATTGTTGGTTTTCAGTCGAGGAATCGGCAGCAGTAGGCGATCGTCGTACTGGCGTTTCAGGCCATCGATGATAATTTGCTGGGCAGTATCATGATCGTCACATTCAATAAGATGTTCCGCCATTGCCACCTGCAACGCTACCTGATGACGCGTTTTCCGGCTTTGGTTTTTCCACCAGTTACGCAAACCTTCACTACCGTTATCGGCACGCGCCTGATCCATCAGGCCAATCCATGCCTGTTGTTCCAGCATTGCACGATGTTCTTCATCACCAACATGGGCTTTCGCCATTGATGGGATGATATCCAGCAGAGAACTCCATGCACCTGTGCGGATATACGCCTGTTCCGCCAGACGTAATACTTCCGGATGGCGTGGCGTAACTTCCAGCAGCTTATCCACGCCGTGGCGTGCAGCATGGTTTTCATTACGGGCCAGTTGCAGACGTACACGGGTGATTTCTACCGGAATGGTGTCATTGCCGGCCAGCTCTGCTGCGCGTTCCAGATGTTGGTTGGCGCGTGCTTCATCACCACGTTGTTGCGCGGCTTCGGCAGCCAGTAGATAGTTCACCACCGGTTGTTCCGCGTGATCGGCATTTTTCGCCATCAGCTTTTCAACTTGCTGATAATCGCCTTCCGCCAGTTTCAGCAGCGCCTGTTCGGTCTGCTTACGGGCACGGCGACGCTTACGTCCGACAAACCACCCACGGGTGTGTGCGCCTGTGCGGAAGATCCGCCGCAGTAGCCACTCAATGGCAAACAGCACTACCATCGCCAGAATCAAAATAATCGCCAGGCCCGTGACGCTGGTTTCGATATTGTAGTTGTCAGTCTGGATCAGCACGTAACCCTGATGACCGGCAATCATCGGGCCAACCACTATCCCCGCAATCAGCAAAACAAAGAGTAATAACACTTTTAGCATGGTTATTCTCCTTGCGGCGCGGCTGCCGGAGTATCACCTTGCGGTGCAGGTGCAGGTGCAGGTGCAGGTGCAGGTTTAGCTTCCGTTGTCCCCGCTGCCGGTTGTGCCAGCAGGTTACGCACGCGAGTCTGCATCAGTTTTTCCAGCATCGCCTGGCTTTGCAGGGTTTCCGGAAGATCCATCGAGATATTTTGCTGGCTTAACTGGTCTACCTCGTCGAGGAACGCTTTGGTGGTGGCATCATCAGTATCGTAGTAAGCACGTACCCAGGTGGAGACGTTCTCCAGCGCCTGGCGATAAGTCTCTTCCTGATGACGCGGTACAGCTTGTGCTGCGACCAGCAGGCGAGAGCGAATATTTTCGCGCAGATAGATATCCTGATTTGGCGCTAACAGCGGTACGGCGGTGTCATCACGACGGCGAATCGTAATGAAGTTGTCCATAAAGTTCTGCCAGCTTTTTTGCAGATTGATACGCCATTCGCTGATGGAACTGGAAAGCTCTTCACCGTCGGAATCCATCGGCGAACCATCGCTGTCATTATCGGCCAGACGCAGGTTATCTACCTGATTTGAAAGCTGATTAAGCTTAAGGATGATGCCGTCATAATCCACCTGCGAAACTGCAGAAAGGCTGGCGATATCATCGGTAATTGCCCGACGAACGGTAATCAGACTCGGGTCATTCATATCCGCCAGGCTGGCATCTGCACTTTTCAGCAACGCTGCAGCGGTCGTGACGTCCTGATCGCTCCACAGCTTCCGTCCGGCGAGTTTCACCAGAAAATCGGCCTGAGCCAGCAGCCAGGTTTTAGCATCGCTGCCGGAAATGGTGGCGACCTTTTGTTGGACTTCATCCAACTGTTTTGCCAGCGTTTCTTGCTGACGATTCGCCTGCTTAAGCTGTGCAGCTTGTTGCTTAATAATGCCTTCCAGCTCGGCTTTTTGGCTCTCCTGGGCTTTTTGCAATGCCGTCAGTTGGTTAGCCAGGGCATCGCTGGTGGCGGTCTGATTGACGGCCTGTTGTTTACCCCAGCCATACAAACCGACGCCCGCCGCCAGAGCAATAGCGATAGCCACCGCGCTGAGAATCAATGCGGTATTGTTCTTACTCTTTTTTTCTGTTGCGACAGGTTGTGACGTGGTGTCCACGGCCTCCCTGGTCTCTTCAACCACGGCGGAGGTTTTTTCTTGTTCCGTCATTATGGCTTCCTGTTATGAGAGTTATTGTAATGCCCGTAAAAGCGCATCGTTGTCAGCGTTATCGGCGACCTTAATGTCTTGCCAGCCCAGTTCCCGGGCGAGTTTCGCCAAACGCTCACTGACGACCAATAGTCGACAGTGTAGTAACCAGTGCTCACGATACCATTGTGGGATCAGCGACCAGAGTTGCAGCAACATTTCACCGCTGGTAACAACGACCATCGTCACCTCGCGGGATTGCCAGCGCATCGCTTCTTCTGCACCATCGTAATGGATTGCGCATCGTTGATAACATTCACAAAAAGTGACCTCAGCACCGCGCGCTGTCAGGGTATCCCCAATTAGCTCACGACCGCCATTGCCACGTAATATCAGCGCACGTTTGCCCGCAATATTTTGTAATTCAGGTAATTGTAGCAAGACTTCGCTGATTTCCCGATCCTGCGGGTAGAGAATCTTCTGTCCGCTTACGGTATGTAGCGCCAGTGCGGTGGTGCGTCCAATGGCGAAATAATCAGGTAGTCGGGGCCATTTACGATCTTGCTGATGCAGCTGTGATTGGGCAAAAGCAACCGCGTGTTGCGAGAGGGCAAACAACAGATCGCTCTCCCCCAGCGCCGCCAGTTGATCAGCAAGTTGCGGTAATTGTCGACCCGGAGAAAACTCAATCAGCGGAAAATGCCAGGCCACCTGCCCCAGTGTGCGCAGACGGCTCACTAACTCTTCTCCAGCGGGAGACGGGCGGGTGACCAGGATACTCATGCCGGGGCGTCTCCGTTATAGACTTCAGCGAGGATCTCGCGCGCGCCGTTATTCAGTAGCTCTTCTGCCAGCGAAATCCCCATTTGTTCGGCATTTTGCGGCGCACCGCGGCGTTCACCGCGAATAATCTGCGAACCGTCCGGCGCGCCGACCAGCGCACGCAGCCAGATTTCACCATCAATAAGCTCGGCGTAGCTACCAATTGGCACCTGACATCCGCCTTCGAGACGGGTATTCATGGCGCGTTCTGCGGTAACGCGCAGTGCAGTTTTGTGGTGATTCAGCGCGGCAAGCAGCTCGCGAGTGCGTGCATCATCAAGGCGGCATTCAATACCCACCGCACCTTGCCCTACCGCCGGAAGAGAAATCTCGGGTGGCAACGCGGCGCGAATACGTGACTCCAGACCTAAACGTTTTAGTCCGGCTACGGCAAGAATGATGGCATCGTATTCGCCGTTATCTAGTTTGCTCAGGCGAGTGCCGACGTTGCCGCGCAGGGAGCGGATAATCAGATCCGGGCGGCGTTCAGCCAGTTGGCACTGGCGACGTAAACTGGACGTCCCGACGATACTGCCTGCCGGTAACGCATCCAGACTGTCATAATTATTGGACACAAAGGCATCGCGAGGATCTTCACGCTCACAAATAGTGACCAACCCCAGACCTTGCGGGAATTCAACCGGCACATCTTTCATTGAATGTACGGCGATATCGGCGCGATTCTCCAGGAGCGCGACTTCCAGCTCTTTTACAAATAAGCCTTTTCCGCCTACTTTCGCCAGCGGCGTATCAAGAATCACATCGCCGCGCGTCACCATCGGTACCAGTTCAACCACCAGGCCCGGATGGCTCGCCATCAACTTGTCTTTGACATAGTGTGCCTGCCAGAGTGCAAGTGGGCTTTGGCGTGTGGCAATTCTTAAAACATTGTCTAACATGCTTGTTACCGTCATTATCATCCGTGGTCCATCCTAACATCCTTGCCAGAGTGATGTCAGTGTTGTGGTGAAACGTAGACGCCTGCGCAAACCGTAAAATGAGGTCTGGCAGTGGATCCTGACAGGCGTTTCACGCCGTCGTAATAAGGAATTTACAGAGAATAAACGGTGCTACACTTGTATGTAGCGCATCTTTCTTTACGGTCAATCAGCAAGGTGTTAAATTGATCACGTTTTAGACCATTTTTTCGTCGTGAAACTAAAAAAACCAGGCGCGAAAAGTGGTAACGGTTACCTTTGACATACGAAATATCCCGAATGCCGCGTGTTACCGTTGATGTTGGCGGAATCACAGTCATGACGGGTAGCAAATCAGGCGATACGTCTTGTACCTCTATATTGAGACTCTGAAACAGAGACTGGATGCCATAAATCAATTGCGTGTGGATCGCGCGCTTGCTGCTATGGGGCCTGCATTCCAACAGGTCTACAGTCTACTGCCGACATTGTTGCACTATCACCATCCGCTAATGCCGGGTTACCTTGATGGTAACGTTCCCAAAGGCATTTGCCTTTACACGCCTGATGAAACTCAACGCCACTACCTGAACGAGCTTGAACTGTATCGTGGAATGTCAGTACAGGACCCACCGAAAGGTGAGCTTCCAATTACTGGTGTATACACCATGGGCAGCACCTCGTCCGTAGGGCAAAGTTGTTCCTCTGACTTGGATATCTGGGTCTGTCATCAATCCTGGCTCGATAGCGAAGAGCGCCAGTTACTACAACGTAAATGTAGTCTGCTGGAAAGCTGGGCCGCCTCGCTGGGTGTGGAAGTCAGCTTCTTCCTGATTGATGAAAACCGCTTCCGTCATAATGAAAGCGGCAGCCTGGGGGGCGAAGATTGTGGCTCCACCCAGCATATACTGCTGCTTGACGAATTTTATCGTACCGCCGTGCGTCTCGCCGGTAAGCGTATTCTGTGGAATATGGTGCCGTGCGACGAAGAAGAGCATTACGACGACTATGTGATGACGCTTTACGCGCAGGGCGTGCTGACGCCAAATGAATGGCTGGATCTCGGTGGCTTAAGCTCGCTTTCTGCTGAAGAGTACTTTGGTGCCAGCCTTTGGCAGCTCTACAAGAGTATCGATTCCCCATACAAAGCGGTACTGAAAACACTGCTGCTGGAAGCCTATTCCTGGGAATACCCGAACCCACGTCTGCTGGCGAAAGATATCAAACAGCGTTTGCACGACGGCGAGATTGTATCGTTTGGTCTCGATCCATACTGCATGATGCTGGAGCGTGTTACTGAATACCTGACGGCGATTGAAGATTTTACCCGTCTGGATTTAGTACGTCGCTGCTTCTATTTAAAAGTGTGCGAAAAGCTCAGCCGTGAACGCGCCTGCGTAGGCTGGCGTCGCGCAGTGTTGAGCCAGTTAGTGAGCGAGTGGGGTTGGGACGAAGCTCGTCTGGCAATGCTCGATAACCGCGCTAACTGGAAGATTGATCAGGTGCGTGAGGCGCACAACGAGTTGCTCGACGCGATGATGCAGAGCTACCGTAATCTGATCCGCTTTGCGCGTCGCAATAACCTTAGCGTCTCCGCCAGTCCGCAGGATATCGGCGTGCTGACGCGTAAGCTGTATGCCGCGTTTGAAGCATTACCAGGTAAAGTGACGCTGGTAAACCCGCAGATTTCCCCCGATCTCTCGGAACCGAATCTGACCTTTATTTATGTGCCGCCGGGCCGTGCTAACCGTTCAGGTTGGTATCTGTATAACCGCGCGCCAAATATTGAGTCGATCATCAGCCATCAGCCGCTGGAATATAACCGTTACCTGAACAAACTGGTGGCGTGGGCATGGTTTAACGGCCTGCTGACCTCGCGCACCCGTTTGTATATTAAAGGTAACGGCATTGTCGATTTGCCTAAGTTGCAGGAGATGGTCGCCGACGTGTCGCACCATTTCCCGCTGCGCTTACCTGCACCGACACCGAAGGCGCTCTACAGCCCGTGTGAGATCCGCCATCTGGCGATTATCGTTAACCTGGAATATGACCCGACAGCGGCGTTCCGCAATCAGGTGGTGCATTTTGATTTCCGTAAGCTGGATGTCTTCAGCTTTGGCGAGAATCAAAATTGCCTGGTAGGTAGCGTTGACCTGCTGTACCGCAACTCGTGGAACGAAGTGCGTACGCTGCACTTCAACGGCGAGCAATCGATGATCGAAGCCCTGAAAACTATTCTCGGCAAAATGCATCAGGACGCCGCTCCGCCAGATAGCGTGGAAGTCTTCTGTTATAGCCAGCATCTGCGCGGGTTAATCCGTACTCGCGTGCAGCAACTGGTTTCTGAGTGTATTGAACTGCGCCTTTCCAGCACCCGCCAGGAAACCGGGCGTTTCAAGGCGCTGCGCGTTTCTGGTCAAACCTGGGGGTTGTTCTTCGAACGCCTGAATGTATCGGTACAGAAACTGGAAAACGCCATCGAGTTTTATGGCGCTATTTCGCATAACAAACTGCACGGCCTGTCAGTGCAGGTTGAAACCAATCACGTCAAATTACCGGCGGTGGTGGACGGCTTTGCCAGCGAAGGGATCATCCAGTTCTTCTTCGAAGAAACGCAAGACGAGAATGGCTTTAATATCTACATTCTCGACGAAAGCAACCGGGTTGAGGTGTATCACCACTGCGAAGGCAGCAAAGAGGAACTGGTGCGTGACGTCAGTCGCTTCTACTCGTCATCGCACGACCGCTTCACCTACGGCTCAAGCTTCATCAACTTCAACCTGCCGCAGTTCTATCAGATTGTGAAGGTTGATGGTCGTGAACAGGTGATTCCGTTCCGCACAAAATCTATCGGTAACATGCCGCCTGCCAATCAGGATCACGATACGCCGCTATTACAGCAATATTTTTCGTGATGAACGTGCCGGAAAGCGAGGCTTATCCGGCATGCAATCTTAGCGGAAACTGACTGTTTCACCCGCCTGCTGCGTCGCCGCCTGTTCCAGCAAATCCCAGAAGGTTTCGCCGCTGCGATCGCAAATCCACTCATCGCCTTTCAGATCAAAATGGTAGCCGCCTTGTTTGGTTGCCAGCCATACCTGGTGCAGCGGTTCCTGGCGGTTGATAATGATTTTGCTGCCGTTTTCAAAGGTAATGGTCAGCACGCCGCCGTTGATTTCGCAGTCGATATCGCTGTCGCCATCCCAGTCGTCCAGACGCTCTTCAATGGTCAGCCACAGTTGATCAGCCAGGCGATGAAATTCACTGTCGTTCATTGTTGTATCCTGTTTTTAAGTGATGGCGGCAGTATAGCGGCATGGGGTCAGGGCTTCAAAGTTTGCACCTCTGCTGCTGCGTTCCGGCACGATTCATCCGTCACCGGAATAATGATGTCTCTGTGTAGCGAAAGATTTGTCTCTTCATTAGGGCGCAGTTACACCACGTCTTTCCCTGTTTCTGGTAAACATTATGATCAGGTTTACCGAGCGAGCATCCTCACGCTGACGGAACTAAAAAAGACAACAAACAAACTACATTGCGATAGTGCATAAAGCCATCCTGGCGCGAGGTGCCGATCACGAAACTACCAGCAAAACATAAATCCCCACGAGTAAGCGTTATACTCGCAGCATTTCCTCACTTTTCAGACTTCATAAAGAGTCGCTAAACGCTTGCTTTTACGTCTTCTCCTGCGATGATAGAAAGCAGAAAGCGATGAACTTTACAGGCAATCCATAATGAAAAACGTGTTTAAGGCACTCACTGTATTACTTACTCTCTTCAGCCTGACGGGCTGCGGTCTGAAAGGTCCGCTCTATTTCCCGCCTGCAGATAAAAACGCACCGCCGCCGACCAAACCGGTAGAGACGCAAACGCAATCCACGGTGCCGGATAAAAACGATCGCGCCACTGGCGATGGTCCATCCCAGGTGAATTACTAAAAGTCAGTTTCTGTACCCGCGTGATTGGAGTAAATGATGCAGTTCTCGAAAATGCATGGCCTTGGCAACGATTTTATGGTCGTCGACGCGGTAACGCAGAATGTCTTTTTTTCACCGGAGCTGATTCGTCGCCTGGCTGATCGGCACCTGGGGGTAGGGTTTGACCAACTGCTGGTGGTTGAGCCGCCGTATGATCCTGAACTGGATTTTCACTATCGCATTTTCAATGCTGATGGCAGTGAAGTGGCGCAGTGCGGCAACGGTGCGCGCTGCTTTGCCCGTTTTGTGCGTCTGAAAGGACTGACCAATAAGCGTGATATCCGCGTCAGCACCGCCAACGGGCGGATGGTTCTGACCGTCACCGATGATGATCTGGTCCGCGTAAATATGGGCGAACCCAACTTCGAACCTTCCGCCGTGCCGTTTCGCGCTAACAAAGCGGAAAAGACCTATATTATGCGCGCCGCCGAGCAGACAATCTTATGCGGCGTGGTGTCGATGGGAAATCCGCATTGCGTGATTCAGGTCGATGATGTCGATACCGCGGCGGTAGAAACGCTTGGTCCTGTTCTGGAAAGCCACGAGCGTTTTCCGGAGCGCGCCAATATCGGTTTTATGCAAGTGGTTAAGCGCGAGCATATTCGTTTACGCGTTTATGAGCGTGGGGCAGGAGAAACCCAGGCCTGCGGCAGCGGCGCGTGTGCGGCGGTTGCAGTAGGGATTCAGCAAGGTTTGCTGGCCGAAGAAGTACGCGTGGAACTCCCCGGCGGTCGTCTTGATATCGCCTGGAAAGGTCCGGGTCACCCGTTATATATGACTGGCCCGGCGGTACATGTCTACGACGGATTTATTCATCTATGAAGCAACCAGGGGAAGAACTGCAGGAAACACTCACGGAGCTTGATGACCGGGCGGTTGTCGATTATCTGATTAAAAATCCTGAGTTTTTTATCCGTAATGCGCGCGCAGTAGAAGCGATACGTGTGCCGCATCCGGTACGCGGCACCGTTTCGTTGGTCGAGTGGCACATGGCCCGCGCACGTAATCATATTCATGTTCTGGAAGAGAACATGGCGCTGTTGATGGAACAGGCTATCGCCAACGAAGGCCTGTTTTATCGCCTACTCTACCTGCAGCGCAGTCTCACCGCCGCCAGCAGTCTCGACGATATGCTGATGCGCTTTCACCGCTGGGCGCGCGATCTCGGCCTGGCAGGTGCGAGTCTGCGCCTGTTTCCGGATCGCTGGCGCTTAGGTGCGCCGTCGAACCACACTCATCTGGCATTAAGCCGTCAGTCTTTCGAACCGCTGCGTATTCAGCGTTTGGGGCAGGAACAGCACTATCTTGGGCCGCTTAACGGACCAGAGCTGCTGGTGGTGCTACCGGAAGCGAAAGCGGTGGGATCGGTGGCGATGTCGATGCTGGGAAGCGATGCTGATTTGGGTGTCGTGCTGTTTACCAGTCGCGATGCCAGTCACTATCAACAAGGGCAAGGAACGCAGTTACTTCATGAAATTGCGCTGATGTTGCCGGAGCTTCTGGAGCGTTGGATTGAACGCGTATGACCGATTTACACACCGATGTAGAACGCTACCTACGTTATCTGAGCGTGGAGCGCCAGCTTAGCCCGATAACCCTACTTAACTACCAGCGTCAGCTTGAGGCGATCATCAATTTTGCCAGCGAAAACGGCCTGCAAAGCTGGCAGCAATGTGATGTGACGATGGTGCGCAATTTTGCTGTACGCAGTCGCCGTAAAGGGCTGGGAGCAGCAAGCCTCGCGTTACGGCTTTCTGCGCTACGTAGCTTTTTTGACTGGCTGGTCAGCCAGAACGAACTCAAAGCTAACCCGGCGAAAGGAGTTTCGGCACCGAAAGCGCCGCGTCATCTGCCGAAAAACATCGACGTCGACGATATGAATCGGCTGCTGGATATTGATATCAACGATCCCCTCGCTGTACGCGACCGTGCAATGCTGGAAGTGATGTACGGCGCGGGTCTGCGTCTTTCCGAGCTGGTGGGGCTGGATATCAAACACCTCGACCTGGAGTCTGGTGAAGTGTGGGTAATGGGGAAAGGCAGCAAAGAGCGCCGCCTGCCGATTGGTCGCAACGCTGTGGCGTGGATTGAGCACTGGCTTGATTTGCGCGACCTGTTTGGTAGCGAAGACGACGCGCTTTTTCTGTCGAAACTGGGCAAGCGTATCTCCGCGCGTAATGTGCAGAAACGCTTTGCCGAATGGGGCATAAAACAAGGGCTGAATAATCACGTTCACCCACATAAATTACGTCACTCGTTCGCTACGCATATGCTGGAGTCGAGCGGCGATCTTCGTGGTGTGCAGGAGCTGCTGGGTCATGCCAACCTCTCCACCACGCAAATCTATACTCATCTTGATTTTCAACACCTTGCCTCGGTGTACGATGCGGCGCATCCACGCGCCAAACGGGGGAAATAATGCGTTTTTACCGGCCTTTGGGGCGCATCTCGGCGCTCACCTTTGACCTGGATGATACCCTTTACGATAACCGTCCGGTGATTTTGCGCACCGAGCGAGAGGCGCTTACCTTTGTGCAAAATTATCATCCGGCGCTGCGCAGCTTCCAGAATGAAGATCTGCAACGCCTGCGCCAGGCGGTACGGGAAGCGGAACCCGAGATTTATCACGACGTGACGCGTTGGCGTTTTCGTTCGATTGAACAAGCGATGCTCGACGCCGGGCTGAGTGCCGAAGAAGCCAGTGCAGGCGCACACGCAGCAATGATTAACTTTGCCAAATGGCGCAGCCGAATCGACGTCCCGCAGCAAACTCACGACACCTTAAAACAGCTGGCGAAGAAATGGCCGCTGGTGGCGATCACCAACGGTAACGCCCAGCCGGAACTGTTTGGTT
>ERZ506358.128-NODE-128-length-11645-cov-7.59836_pt1 | contig 11645 bp, 10 predicted proteins | sample MGYA00513061_ERZ506358 | MGnify/ENA metagenome assembly ERZ506358 | reverse complement strand
TTGCAGAGCATGATTTCCCTCTGGAAGACGAAAAAACACTCAAACGAAAGGAGTAGCTATGGAAAAAATTACTTTGACAATAAATGAAGCTTCAGAGTACACCGGAATAGGTCGCACAAATTTGCGACAACTGATTACATGGAACAAAATTCCGATCATTAAGATAGGAAATAAAATTTTGATACGATGCATAACTCTAGAGCATTTTTTAAAAGTGAATGAAGGTAATAATCTGAAAAATAAATATGAAGTAGTTGCTGTATAATATAGCAAGGCTATGATACAATATAGACATCTAACAGAATAGTCCTTGCAGATGAAAGGAGCGTAAAATGGGCAAGGACTTACAAGGTAGAGAGTTACCAACTGGTATTATGCAAAGACCCAATGGAATTTATAGGGCACGATTCAAATATCAAAATGAGAAGTATACTTTAGATAATAAAAATTTGAAAATACTTATTGAACAAATGGAAGAATTAAAGTATGAAGTAAAGCATGGCATTCGTACAAAAGGTGATAATATAAGATTAAATGCATGGTTTGACATTTGGCTCAATACCCATAAGAAACGAAGCATAAAAGAAAGCACAATGGTACGTTATGATGATTTTTATCATAGATATATGGCAGAACAGATAGGGAAAAATAAACTAGTGGATTTTACCCCTATTTTGATTGAACGTTTACTTCAAAATATGGCTGATGAAGATTTCAGTACAAAAACAATTCGAGATGTGTATAACATCTTAAATGCTATGTTTAAATACGCTATGCACAATCGTATTATTTCATTTAATCCATGTTCAGGGGTAGAAGTCCCGAAAACAAAGAAAAAAGAGATTCGTGTACTAACGGTGGAAGAACAGCGAGAAGTCATGGAACAGGCAAAAGGACGATTACATAATAACATGTTAGAAGTTGCACTTGGAACAGGACTTCGTAGCGGAGAGTTAAGAGGATTAACTTGGTCGGATATTGATTTTCGTAAACGTGAAATATCTGTTAATAAAACTCTGGTTTATATTAAGGATATGGAAACAAAGAAATATATGTTTAAGTATCAAACGCCGAAAACAAAAAACAGTATACGAACGATTCCTATGCAGGAGAGTGTATATAAAGCATTGAAGCGGCAGAAAATCCAGTTAAAAGAAATGCAGTTGATGCGTGAAGAATGGAATAATTTAGATGGATTTGAAAATCTTGTTTTTCTCGGTAAGAATGGAAAGCCAATTTCAGAACGAGCATTTCAAGTAACATTGAATGGGATAGCAAAAGCAATCAATAAAGAGCGTGAGCGTATCGCAAAGAAGAATCAGACAAGTTTTGAACCCATCCCACACTTCTATCCACATGCACTACGGCATACATTTGCTACAAGATGTTTTGAAGCAGGAATTGATGCAAAAGTCGTACAAAAATTTCTTGGACACTATTCAATATCAATTACATTGGATTTATACACACATATCACAAATGAAAAAGCGAAAGAAGATATGAATAAACTAGAAAACCTTTATAAAAAAATAGTATAGATAGAATATTAAAAATTGCTAATATTGCATTTCGTTTAGATATAAAGTACGTCAAGGGTGCCCGAAAGGTGCCCTAACTGTAAATAGCAAGTACCTATGAACAGCGAAAACCCGCTAACCACAAGGGCTAACGGGCTTCGTTGTTTTATAGTTATCTAAAGGAATGAGAGTAAAGTGTGACATCTTGGGTCGCCCCAAGATGCCGTTACTTTATGAGGGGGGAGATAGTTGTTTATCAACTATCTGAGTATTAGTATACGGAATAAATGTGTCCAAAGTATGTTGAATCTATTAAAGAAATAGAAAAATTCTTATGAAATTCTTAAAAACACATCAAGATTTTGGAATCCGTATTGTATTCCCGGCATAGATCAGATTTGGATTTTGAATGTTGTTTAATGCCTGCAAAGTGGCAATAGTTGTTCCAAATCGCTGGGCAATTTCACTCAGCGTATCTCCGGATCGTATCACATAAGTGGTATATTGCGGGGCGGGTGGTTTCGGTTTCTGAGACAAATGATTTAGTCCTGCATTTTTTATAATAGAAGGATAATCAACAAAAACATAGTCCAGATCAACGTCCCCGGATATTCCGGCGATCTCTCCCTGACTTGTGAATTGCCACATCTGGCAGTCTGTATTATCCAGCTTGCTGTTATAAAAAGCGTACCACAGTGCATATCTTGAAGAAAGTGACAGAAGACGGTACGTTTTGAGGAAATTCCGGTTGCTGTAATACATTGCAAAATATCCGTTTTTTTCCATTCTGTCACAAAAATTCTGCACAATTTTCCCTACGGTTTCCGGTGTGAAAGTAACTCCGTTTTGTGCGGCATAGTTTATAGATGCCTGTTCAATATCGTAGCATACAGGATAATCGAGACGATAACCGGAGATTGCTTTGAGACAGCCATCAGCTTCCTGGCGTGCAATCTCCGGAGTCAGGGCATAGCAGAACCAATAGACTCCGATCGGGAGACCAATCCGGTTACATTCTGAGGCATTGCGTTTAAATTGTGGATCAATCGTGTTAAAACCATAGCCGGCACGGAGCATGGCAAACTGATAGCCTGCGGCTTTGACCTTTTCCCAATCTACATTTCCTTGAAATTCGCTGACATCCAGTCCTTTTATTTGCATTATATAATCCTTTCATAAAATATAAAAACGGGTTTCTTATGTTTATTATATGAAAAAATGAGGAATATGTGCAGAGTAGCAGTGATTGTTTTTCATAAGGATTATAACGGCATTGTTACAAATAGAAATGAAATCGAATTAAGAATTTCCTAAGATTTTCCCCAATGGCTCTTAAAAAAATGAGAATATCATGTATACTGTAAAGGAGGTGATGAAAATGTATAGTATTTTAGTTTGTGATGATGATAAAGAAATAGTAGAAGCAATTGAAATATATCTTACACAGGAAGGGTATCAGGTTCTGAAGGCTTATGATGGGATGCAGGCATTAAAGATGCTGGAGACGGAAACGGTGCATCTTTTGATTCTGGATGTTATGATGCCGCGTCTGGACGGGATCAGGGCGACTTTGAAGATCCGTGAAACGAACAGTATTCCAATTATCATTTTATCGGCAAAATCTGAAGATGCGGATAAGATTCTGGGGTTGAATATCGGAGCGGATGATTATATGACAAAACCATTCAATCCACTGGAGCTGGTTGCAAGAGTGAAATCTCAGCTTCGTCGTTACACACAGCTTGGCGGGAATGTGAGTAGTACGCAGGAGACGATTTATGAGGTTGGCGGCCTTCGGATTAATGATGATCTGAAAGAAGTAACGGTAGACGGAGAAATGGTGCGCCTTACTCCGATTGAATACAATATTTTATTGCTTTTGATGAAGAATCAGGGAAGAGTATTTTCGATTAATCAGATTTACGAATCCATCTGGAATGAAGATGCAATCGGAGCGGATAATACGGTAGCAGTACATATTCGTCATATCCGGGAGAAGATTGAGATCAATCCAAAGGAACCGCGATATTTGAAAGTGGTATGGGGAGTAGGATATAAGATCGAGAAATTATAGAAGGGAGTTTTTCATGAGTAAATGGTATAAAAGTGCGCTTGTAAAAGGCATTTTGATCTTTCTTTCTGTTCTTTCGGCAATTACGGCACTGCTGAGTCTGGTGATTATTTCCACATATTCTGTAAGTGTAAAAGAAATCTGGAATAAAAAGCCGACAGAGTATACAGATTCCAAAGAATTTGAGAATCAGATGTGCCGGGCTACGATGGATGTTTTAGGTCAGATTTCTTATGAAGATATTTTCGAGACAGATGGAAAATACAATCCGGATAAGCTGATCGATATCATGCAGTATGGATATAACGGAAGGCACTATGATGAAGAGATGGAAGGACTGCGGTATAAACTCTCGGATCTTCAGAAATGGAGTGAGGAGTATCAACATAACTATGCAGCGCAGGAAAATCCAATTGTTGTCTGTCAAAAAGCAGATAAAACCTATCATTACTATTATTGGGATGAATTTTTAAATCTGCTGAAAGAGAAAACGCTGACAGTGGATATAGACGAATATACATCTGATGAAATCATAAATGCACTGGCTTCTGGCGATGTGAGTCTCAGTCGATTTGCCGGACATGATATTCTGGATGAAAAAGGCGAGACGGTGTACCGGGATTTCTGGGGATTCAGTGGTGCCATTGAAGAAGAGGCGCGGCCGGATGGAGGAAATAATATTCTGGATGTTGTAAATCAGACGCCGCAGCTGAATGGAAAGCTGAGTGAAGTGTATGCACAATTGGGCAGCATCCTGTCAAATCTTTATTATGATTTCCAGTCTTATCAGAACAGTGCAGAATGGACAGAGGGAAATACAAACTTTGCCTATATTTTTGTTGATAAAGAAACAAAAAAAGTTTATACAAATCGCAAGGAATATCAGGATTACAACAGTGTAAAAGAAAATATCTCAGATATTCAGAAAAATGCGAAGTATATGATTGTTCAGTCAAAGCTTTCTGATTTTAAGACCAATATGGATATCACAGCAAATGACTGGAAGGAGTTTGTAAAGTCACAGCGCAGAAACAGCAACGGTGATTTTATTTTTGCAGCGGCAGTAGATACCAGGTTTTCAATACAGGATTCTTTTTATCTGGATAAGAAATTATATGATGAATATGCACCTTATATCAATCGTGCGGTGATCCTGCTCGGTGCGGCAGTATTACTGATAATCGTGAGTCTGATATGGCTGACAGTGATCGCCGGAAGAAACAACCGAAGTGACGGAGTGCATTTGAATGTATTTGACAGATGGAAAACGGAGCTTGCAGCAGTGTTTGTGATTGGGATCTGGATAATTCCGATGATGTTCTGGATGAATAATGGGAATATGGCCCTCGGGTATTTTGCAGAAAGCACGGATTTGATGACTGCAACGATCGGATATTCTTATGAATATGCATCCGGATATGTTCCGACAATGCAAGATATGATCCAACTTGCATGTACAGCGGCTTATACCATGATCATGTTCCTGGTCGGATATCTGAGCCTGGTCCGCAGGATAAAAGCGGGAACGATGTGGAAGAACAGCGTATTGTATGCGTTTTGCAGATTCTTTAGAATATTCTGGAGAAACAGAAATGTGGTGTGGAGAATGGTTGTATCAGGGGTGATACTGATTGGAATCCACTGGATGCTGGCATTATTCAGAACGCCGGGATTTGTGTTGATCACGCTGGCAGCAGATGCATTCATTGTGTATTATCTGGTATTGAATGCGATTGCAAAGAATAAAATCATAAAAGGAATCAAAGCAGTTGCAGGAGGAGATCTGGAATATCAGATTTCTCTGGAACATCTCAGAGGAGAACAGCGTGAAGTAGCAGAAATGCTGAATGATATCGGAACCGGATTGCAGAAGGCTGTGGAAAAAAGCGTGAAAAGCGAGCGTCTGAAAACGGATCTGATCACAAATGTATCTCATGATATCAAAACACCGCTAACTTCCATTATCAATTACGTGGATATCCTGAAACGATCCAATATTGAAGATCCTAAGATACAGGGGTATCTGGAAATTTTGGAGGCAAAAGCACAGCGTCTGAAAACATTGACAGAGGATGTTGTAGAAGCATCCAAGGTGAGCAGCGGGAATATCAATCTGCAGTTGATGGATGTCAATCTGGTAGAGATGATGAATCAGACGACGGGAGAGTTTGCAGAAAAATTTGAACATAAGAATCTGGAGCTGATTCAGACACTTCCAAATGAGCCGGCGATTATTCATGTAGATGGAAGAAGAATGTGGAGAGTATTGGAAAATCTTTATAATAATGCGGCGAAGTATGCAATGCCGGGGACGAGAATTTATGCAGATCTGCGCACTGATAAGGATGAAGTGATATTTTCTTTGAAAAATGTTTCGGAGTATCCGCTCAATTTCTCAGCAGATGAACTGACAGAACGTTTTATTCGCGGTGATATTTCAAGGAGTACCGAAGGAAGCGGACTGGGATTATCGATTGCGAAAAGTCTGGTACAGATGCAGGGCGGAAAACTGGAATTGTATCTGGACGGAGATCTTTTTAAGGCGACAGTTCGTTTTAGAAAAGCAGATAAAAAAGAACAAGATTCATGTTTTTTCAGAGAGAATTCTGAAGAAGAGTAGGAGTGGCGGGAATTTTTCCCGTCTTCTTTTAATTTAAGACTTGTTTTATTGCACGAGACTTTATTTTGTTTTACAATAGTTACTGTTCACACATAGCTTACATAGAAAACAAATGATAAGGGGAATCGCATGGAAACGATCAAAAAATTATTATCAGATATTTTAAATATAGAATTTGTTCAGGCAGTTTTGAGCAATCCGAGGAAAAAAGAAGGAATTTTAAAGGTAAAGGTTCGGCCGATCGAGAAAAAAGGCAATTTATTTTTTCAACTGGAGTCTTTTACAAAAACACAGGCCTTTCATGAGAATCTGGACCCGATTTCGGCACGAGACCGATTGCTGGAATATATGGAAGAATTCCGGCAGATGCAGGCATCTACAGTGCATATGAATTACACTGTTTTAGTGAGCAAAAAAGGCAAGGTAACCATTCAGAAAAAAGCGTCAAAAGGCAGTGTAAGACCGGTAGAATTGTCACATAATAGAAGTAAGAAATATATTTTAGAGGAAGGAATTCCGGTTCCGTTTCTCCAGGATCTGGGTGTGATGACAAAGGATGGAAAAATTGTACATTCCAGATTTGATAAGTTCCGTCAGATCAACCGGTTTTTGGAATTTATTGAGGATATTCTTCCGAAGCTTGAGAAGGACAGAGAAATCACGATTCTGGATTTTGGATGTGGAAAATCGTATCTGACATTTGCCATGTATTATTATCTGCATGTTCTGAAGGAATACGATATCCGTATCATCGGGTTAGATCTGAAATCGGATGTCATTCATCATTGTAATGAGTTAAGCCGCAAATACGGATATGACAAACTGGAATTTTTGGTTGGAGATATCGCGGACTATGAAGGTGTCAGAGAAGTGGATATGGTTGTGACGCTTCATGCCTGTGATACAGCGACAGATTTTGCACTTGCTAAAGCGGTGGGATGGAATGCGAAGGTCATCCTGTCGGTTCCATGCTGTCAGCATGAATTGAATGGGCAGATGCAACGGGAAGGAGCCGGATATGATAAGCTGGCGCCGATTCTGGATTATGGTCTTTTAAAAGAGCGGTTTGCGGCGCTTCTGACAGACGGACTTCGAGCGAAATATCTGGAGCAGTCCGGTTATGAGACTCAGGTTCTGGAATTTATCGATATGGAACATACGCCGAAAAATATTCTTCTGCGTGCGGTAAAGACGAATCAGGCAAAACAGGGGAGTGAAAGTCAGATTCAGGCATGCAAGGAATTTTTGGGAATCCAGCCGATGCTAGGATTGTTATTAGATAAGGGGACAGAATCATGAAAAAAAGAATGAGAAAGTCAGGAATACTCCTTGTAGTATTTGTGGCAGCAATTTTTGTCAGCAGTCTGTTTATGAACAGTGGTGTAGACGATCAGATCATCGATCTGGGAGATCCTACACTTCCGAGAATCTCATTTCAAAAGGAAGGCAGGGCTGTGAATGCTCTGGCCGGTTATGTAAATGAGATGGATGTTACGGCAATGCGGGACACCATTACACCATTGGAGGCAAACGGAACACTTCAGATGCAGATTGAAGAGTTTGGAAATAAAATCACAGGTGTTGAATATAAAGTGTATTCGTTAAATGGAGAAGAAACCTATCTGAAAGGCAAACAGAAGGATATTTCTGATGAGACGATTTTGCTGGATCTGCAAAAAGGTCTTCCGGATGAAGTTTCAGAAGCTGTCTTGGAAGTGATTCTTTCTATGGAAGAGGAACAGGTTCACTTTTATACCAGAATTACAAGACCGGATGAACTTTCTTTAAAAGAATGTCTGGATTTTGCGCAGGGTTTTCATGTAAAGACGCTGGAAAAAAGCAGTCAGGAGGAATTGAAAAACTATCTTGAAACGAGTGCAGAAGGGGACAATACAACTTACCAGACTGTTACCATCCATTCTGATGCAGATCATGTGACATGGGGAAATTTAAGTCCGCAGGTGGTTGAGGAACCGGAGTGGAGCATTAAAGAGAGCAATTCCGTCTATACGTCGCTGCTTGCACAGTATCAGGTGACATGTGCCGGAGATACGGGAGAGATCGAGACGTATGATGTCCGCGAGTTTTTCAGGATTCGCTACGTGCAGGGGGAAATCTACCTTTTGGATTATAATCGGAAGATGGAACAGATTTTTGATGCAAACCAGAAAGTGCTGGATCAGAACGGAATTCTTCTTGGTATAGCATCGTCCGATATATCGTATGAAACAAATTCGTCAGGAAATATTGTTTCTTTCGTGAGAAATGGAAATTTATGGACATACAATGCAAAGCAGAATGAGCTTGCACAGGTATTCAGTTTTAGCAATATTGAAGGAAATGATGCTCGGAGCAGGTATGACCAGCATAATATCCGGATCATCAGTGTGGAAAAGAATGGAAGTACTGCATTTGCAGTTTATGGGTATATGAATCGCGGAGCACATGAGGGAGAAGTCGGAGTTGATATTTACTATTATGATATTGAAAAAAATGTAGTACAGGAAAAAGCGTTTATTCCAAGTACAAAATCATTTGCAATCGCAGAGGAAGAGCTTGGAAAAATGGTGTATTACAATCAGGATCAGAATCTTTTGTATATTCTGGCAGGCGGAAAATTTTACAAGATAGATCTGACAAAAGATGAGCAGACAGTGTTGGCAAAAAATCTGGAAGAAGGGCAGTATACGGTGTCTTCAGACGGGCATTTGATCGCCTACCAGACGTCAGGAACGATCAATACCGCACAGGAGATCAAGGTATTGAATCTGAAAACAGGTGAAGAAAATGCTGTAGCCGCAAAATCAGGGGAAGCAATCAGACCGCTTGGATTTATCGGATCAGATTTTGTGTATGGATATCTGCGGCAGGAAGATGTCGGTCATACGGCAGCGGGAGGGGAACTGTTCCCGATGTATGAGCTGGAGATCAGAAATTCAGAAAATGAAGTGATGAAGACATACTCAGCAGATCAGATTTATATATCCGATGTATTTATTGAAGAAAATATGATGACTCTGAACAGGGTTGTAAAATCAGGAGAGACTTATACAGTTACCAGTCAGGATTATATCAGCAGTAACGAAGAAAAGAAGACAAAAAGTATAACTCTGGAAGCTTTCAGTACAGATTTAAAAGAAAAGCAGATGCGGCTGACTTATGAAAAAGGAATTTCCGATACTGTTCCTAAAATCCTGCGTCCGAAGCAGGTGGTGGGGAAAAAGCCGATCACGATCACGCTGAATGACAAGTCGAAGTCTGAAAAGTACTATGTATATGGAATGGGAGAACTGGTTGCGATTTACGATAAGGCGGCTTATGCAATTCAGAGAGCAGAGCAGATTTCGGGAGTAGTAATCTCATCAGAACAGGCATATGTATGGGAAAAAGGCAACAGAGATCTGGTTTATGATACAGAGACAGCACCGTTTGGAAATGGAGAAGGAAAGACCTCTCTTCAGACCTGTGAAGAGGTGATGGCAGCGTATAATGCCAAAAAAGTAGACCTGACCGGATGTAGTCTGGAACAGGTTCTGTATATTATCAACAAGGGCCTTCCGGTCATTGCGATGACAGATGCCAATCATGCGATCCTGCTGACAGGATATAGTATGACGGATATCACTTACATCGATCCAAATACAGCATCCCAAAATACAGTTTCGATTGAACAGATGAGCGCTATGATAGCAGGAAGTGGAAACACGTTTATCGGTTATATGAAATAACAGAAAAAGGAAGAAGTCTTTGAGAGAATTTATTCTCTGTGAAAGAACTTCTTCCTTTTTGTTACTGACGGAAAATAACTGTCTTATATTTATTCAGAGCGGTGTAGACAATCATACCCAATATTCCACATGAGAGAACTTCACCAATTCCCACGGTAAGCATCTGGAATGGAATTGGAAGCAGAATCTGATATCCATAATAAAGAACAAATGGAATCAGAACTGTATTTGCAATAATCGGCGGCAGTGGTGCGAGCCATTTGCTGCGGTTTCTCAGAAGATAGGTGAAAATAGCACCGAGCAGAGTTGCCATGCTTCCGACAATAATGTCAGGAAGAATTGCGCCTCCTAAAATATTTCCGATCAGACATCCCACAAAGAGTCCGGGAATTGCAGCTGGAGTGAAGGCGGGGAGGATGGTCAGTGCTTCTGCGATACGAAACTGAATCTGTCCGAAACTGATCGGGGCAAATACGATGGTCAGGACCACATAAATCGCAGCGATCATTGCTGACTGTACCAGAAACAGTACGCTGATTGTTTTTTCTTTTTTCATAGATCAAAATCTCCTTTAGTTTTATTTTACGTGTGGAAGGTCTCGAACACACGATAGTTGATTGCTGGAAATGCCTTAAATACGCCACTTTCAGCAGGTGGAATTGTAGCACAGACAAGCGTAAAAATCAAGCTGTACCCACAATTTACCCACAATGAGAATAAAAGCACTCGATCCGGGGAGTGCTTTCATTTATTTTGTTTAGCTTTAGCTCGGCGTCTTCTTTGCGCCATGCGGTCATTGCAAGTATCAGAAGCCGGAGACATTGAACAGGATGCAAGCATTATCATTTTGTTGTGGAATCTGGACAATGAGGATAAGAGCAGGAAAGGTCTGAAAGTGGATAAGAACCGGCAGGGAGAACTAGGGAAGATTGTATACTGCTTTGATGGAAATGAAATGCGATTCCAGGAAACAGAAGAGGAACTCAAAAGCAAAGATGGATTCAAGACGGTACGGACACCGTTTGATTAAAAGATGGGCAGCGTAAAATTATTAAAAGGCAGTGAAGAATTTGAAATGTTTCAGGACTATTGGAAAATGATGCAATCAGTCTGGAGCGTAGAGAACACAAAGGAATACTGGGAGAAAGTAGTAGAAGATACCGACAGATTTTACAGGAAGTACCAGATGTCAACCGGGATCAACGGATACGGCAACGGCACTATGACAAGAGAAGAGCATCAAGAAACAGAGCGGAGCGTGCTGAGTTCGTTAGTGGTAGCTATGAGCGGTATACAGAAGCTGATCGGAGAGTATGCATCACTGGAAGAAGATGGACTGTTGCCAGAAATGGCAGCGGAAGAAATCATGCAGATCAATGCAGAAAGCGTGGATCAGTACGAAGCAATCCAGAAAGCCTTCCGGCTTGGAATGGAGAAAGCGAAGTCAGAGAATGTTGTAGAACATCCGGTATATGGATCAGAGGACATGGAAGAGTTGAGACAGTGCGTTTTGATCGATCTGGAAGATTGCATGACAAAAGACCGGGAGACCGGAGAAAAGGGAGAAGCTCTTTGCATGACGTTCCAGAACGAAGAAGGGAAGTATATTATTATCAAGCACACTATAACAAACTTATTTTTCATCTTTAAGGCGTAATAAAAGAGGTCTTGGAATAAAGGAATCTGACGTATTTTCCATCAAATTGTTT
>ERZ506358.117-NODE-117-length-12050-cov-4.74623_pt1 | contig 12050 bp, 10 predicted proteins | sample MGYA00513061_ERZ506358 | MGnify/ENA metagenome assembly ERZ506358 | reverse complement strand
CTTTGGCAAAGTGCGCGCCACCTGGGATCTGCTGACCTCCGGCGAATCGGAATATCAGGTGCATAAATCCCTGCCGGTGCAGACTGAAATCAACGGTAATCGCTTTACCAGTAAGGCGCATATCAACGGTTCGACCACGCTCTACACCACCTATTCCCATCTGCTAACCGCTCAGGAAGTTAGCAAAGAGCAAATGCAGATCCGCGATATTCTGGCGCGTCCGGCGTTTTATCTCACCGCCTCGCAGCAACGCTGGGAAGAATACCTGAAGAAAGGGTTAACCAATCCGGATGCGACGCCGGAACAGACGCGCGTCGCGGTGAAAGCGATCGAAACGCTCAACGGTAACTGGCGCTCACCGGGCGGTGCGGTGAAATTTAACACCGTTACACCGTCGGTGACCGGGCGCTGGTTCTCCGGCAATCAGACCTGGCCGTGGGATACCTGGAAGCAGGCGTTTGCGATGGCGCATTTCAATCCCGACATCGCCAAAGAGAATATCCGCGCGGTCTTCTCCTGGCAGATCCAGCCTGGCGATAGCGTGCGTCCGCAGGATGTGGGCTTTGTCCCCGACCTGATAGCGTGGAACCTTAGCCCCGAGCGTGGTGGCGATGGCGGCAACTGGAACGAACGTAATACCAAACCCAGCCTTGCCGCCTGGTCGGTGATGGAAGTGTACAACGTCACCCAGGATAAAGCCTGGTTGGCAGAGATGTACCCGAAACTGGTGGCCTATCACGACTGGTGGTTACGTAACCGCGATCACAACGGCAACGGCGTGCCGGAATATGGCGCGACCCGCGACAAAGCCCACAACACTGAGAGCGGCGAGATGCTGTTTACGGTGAAGAAAGGCAACAAAGAAGAGACGCAGTCTGGGCTGAACAACTACGCCCGCGTGGTGGAGAAAGGCCAGTACGACAGTCTGGAAATTCCGGCACAGGTCGCTGCGTCGTGGGAATCGGGGCGTGATGATGCCGCCGTCTTTGGTTTTATCGACAAAGAACAGTTGGATAAATATGTCGCTAATGGCGGCAAACGTAGCGACTGGACGGTGAAATTCGCCGAAAACCGCAGTCAGGACGGAACGTTGCTGGGCTACTCGCTATTGCAGGAGTCGGTGGATCAGGCCAGCTATATGTACAGCGATAACCATTATCTGGCGGAGATGGCAACCATCCTCGGTAAGCCAGAAGAGGCCAAACGCTATCGCCAGTTGGCACAGCAGCTCGCGGACTACATCAACACCTGTATGTTCGACCCGACTACCCAGTTCTACTATGACGTACGTATTGAAGATAAACCACTGGCGAACGGCTGCGCGGGCAAACCGATTGTTGAGCGCGGTAAAGGGCCGGAAGGCTGGTCGCCGCTGTTTAACGGTGCGGCAACGCAGGCCAATGCCGACGCGGTGGTGAAGGTGATGCTCGATCCTAAAGAGTTCAACACCTTTGTCCCGCTGGGAACGGCGGCGTTAACCAATCCGGCTTTTGGCGCTGATATCTACTGGCGTGGGCGCGTATGGGTGGATCAGTTCTGGTTTGGTCTGAAAGGGATGGAGCGTTACGGTTATCGCGATGATGCCCTGAAACTGGCGGATACGTTCTTCCGTCACGCCAAAGGATTAACCGCCGATGGCCCAATTCAGGAGAATTACAACCCGCTGACTGGCGCACAGCAAGGCGCACCAAATTTCTCCTGGAGTGCCGCGCATTTGTATATGTTGTATAACGATTTTTTCCGTAAGCAATAATTTGCAACTGCTGGCGGATGCGGCGTAAACGCCTTATCCGCCCTACATGTGCAATCCTCCTGGCCGGATAAAACGCGACAAGCGTCGCATCCGGCATCTGCACCGTGCCACTGGCGGATGCGGCGTGAACGCCTTATCCGCCCTACATGTGCAATCCCCCAGGCCGGATAAAACGCGGCAAGCGTCGCATCCGGCGTTACCACCGGGCGTATTCTTTTTGAATCCCATCACAAACCCCGCACTCCCCTTTTCCCTTTTCTCCGGCGACGGCTAAATTAGAACTCATCCGACCACATAACAATTATTTTACATACTGGACAATTTTATGAGCTACCCGTCGCTGTTCGCCCCGCTGGATTTAGGTTTTACCACGTTAAAAAACCGCGTGTTGATGGGCTCAATGCACACCGGGCTGGAGGAATACCCGGACGGTGCCGAGCGGCTGGCAGCGTTTTATGCCGAACGCGCCCGTCACGGCGTGGCGCTGATTGTCAGCGGCGGCATTGCACCAGATTTAACAGGCGTTGGCATGGAAGGTGGCGCAATGCTCAACGACGCCAGCCAGATCCCACACCATCGCACCATTACCGAAGCCGTACATCAGGAAGGCGGCAAAATAGCCCTGCAAATTTTGCATACCGGGCGCTACAGCTACCAACCGCATCTGGTCGCTCCCTCCGCATTGCAGGCCCCCATCAACCGTTTCGTTCCTCACGAACTCACGCATGAAGAGATCCTGCAACTGATCGACGATTTCGCCCACTGCGCGCAACTGGCACGGGAGGCAGGATACGACGGTGTAGAGGTAATGGGGTCCGAAGGGTATTTGATCAACGAATTTCTGACGCTGCGCACCAATCAGCGTAGTGACCAGTGGGGCGGCGATTACCGCAACCGGATGCGATTTGCCGTAGAAGTAGTGCGTACGGTGCGCGAACGCGTCGGCAACGACTTCATTATTATCTACCGGTTGTCGATGCTCGACCTGGTCGAAGGCGGCGGCACTTTTGCCGAAACGGTAGAACTGGCGCAGGCCATTGAAGCGGCGGGCGCGACCATTATCAACACCGGCATTGGCTGGCATGAAGCACGTATTCCGACCATTGCCACGCCCGTGCCGCGCGGCGCATTTACTTGGGTCACGCGCAAACTGAAAGGCCACGTCTCGCTGCCGCTGGTGACCACCAACCGGATTAACGATCCGCAGGTTGCCGACGACATTCTCTCGCGCGGCGATGCCGATATGGTGTCGATGGCACGACCGTTTCTTGCTGATGCGGAACTGCTGTCAAAAGCGCAATCGGGGCGAGCCGATGAGATCAACACCTGCATTGGCTGCAATCAGGCCTGCCTCGATCAGATCTTCGTTGGCAAAGTCACCTCGTGCCTGGTGAATCCTCGCGCCTGCCACGAAACCAAAATGCCAATCCTTCCTGCCGTGCAGAAAAAAAATCTGGCGGTGGTCGGTGCGGGACCTGCTGGGCTGGCGTTTGCCATTAACGCGGCGGCGCGTGGGCATCAGGTAACATTGTTTGATGCCCACAGCGAGATCGGCGGGCAGTTTAATATCGCCAAACAGATCCCCGGCAAAGAGGAGTTTTACGAAACGCTGCGCTATTACCACCGGATGATCGAAGTGACGGGCGTGACGCTGAAACTCAATCACACCGTGACGGCGGATCAGTTACAGGCGTTCGATGAAACGATCCTCGCCAGTGGGATCGTGCCGCGCGTTCCGCCTATCGACGGGATCGATCATCCGAAGGTATTGAGTTATCTCGATGTACTGCGCGACAAAGCGCCGGTAGGCAACAAGGTTGCCATCATCGGTTGTGGCGGGATTGGTTTTGATACGGCGATGTATTTAAGTCAGCCGGGCGAATCCACCAGCCAGAATATCGCCAGGTTCTGTAATGAGTGGGGGATCGACAGCAGCCTACAACAGGCTGGTGGCTTAAGCCCGCAGGGAATGCAGATCCCGCGTAGCCCACGGCAAATTGTGATGCTCCAGCGCAAAGCCAGCAAACCGGGACAGGGGTTAGGCAAAACCACCGGCTGGATCCATCGCACCACCCTGCTCTCGCGGGGTGTGAAAATGATCCCAAGCGTAAGTTATCAGAAGATTGACGATGACGGGCTGCATGTGGTGATCAACGGCGAAACGCAGGTATTAGCAGTGGACAATGTGGTGATCTGCGCAGGGCAAGAGCCAAACCGCGCGCTGGCGCAACCGCTGATTGATAGCGGGAAAACTGTGCATTTAATTGGCGGCTGCGATGTGGCTATGGAGCTGGACGCACGACGGGCAATTGCCCAGGGAACACGGCTGGCGCTGGAGATTTAAATCGTTATTTGAAGCGCCGGATGCAACGCATCCGGCACGTCGCGTTAATCAATAAACAAGGCGGGAGAAATGCCGAATCGCGTTGCCAATTTTTTAGCGTGTTCCAGCGTTAATTTCCTCTTCCCGCTCAAAACGCGTGACACCATAGATTTACTGCCAATTTCCGGCAGATCGGAAAGGGTTAAACCATATTGATCCATAAGGGTACGAATCACGGCTATACCGCCAGGCATGGCTTGAGCCATGGCACTAAATTCCGCAAATTCGGGCGCTGATTCTTCCCACGCGGTTATTTTGGCACACACCAGATCCAGCAAGGGGTTTTCAGGATCGTTGAGCAGCAGATGATCTACCAGTTCCAGCGCCTGGGTGTATTGTTCCTCGTTCTGAATACCCGCCAGAAAAGGTGCCACCGCAGTTAGCTTTTCTCCTACTTGCAAGATGTCGGCAATCGCAATCATTTTTTCCCCTTAGTACGATGAACAGCGGTAAAGAAATCGTATTCTTTATGCGTCATAACTTCACGTATGTAGCATAAACGTTGAACAACGCTAAACAAGAGAATGTAGAGGATGGTGACAGGGATTTTTTGTTTTATGGAAGCGCGATTCCAGAACTGGGCAGACATTGCCGGATGCGACGCTTGCCGCGTCTTATCCGGCCTGGGAGTAACGTGCTGAACGTAGGCCGGATAAGGCGTTAACGCCGCATCCGGCAGGTAACTCCCAATCTTACCGACGACGCCCCAGCTTCACTGTTTTCAGCACCACAAATTTATTATTCGTGGCGATGGTGGTGCAGTTGCCGAAAATCTTCTTCAGTTTATGGAAGTAATCCAGGTGACGGTTGGCAACGATATACAGTTCGCCGTTGATTTTCAGGCAGCGGCGGGCGTGGTGGAACATCTCCCAGGCGACGTTATCGGTCAGCGCATGTTGCTGATGAAACGGCGGGTTGCAGAGCACAGCATTAAAGCGGAAAGGCTCCACTCCGGAGAGCGCGTTGTTGATCATAAACTCGCAGCGATCCAACGCCTCTGGCATGTTGGTTTCAACATTCATTCGGCTGGAAGCGACCGCCATCGGCGATTCATCGACAAACACCACTTTCGCCTGCGGGTTTTTATCAAGCAGCGTCAGGCCAATAACGCCGTTACCACAGCCGAGATCGACAATCTCACCTTCGAGATTCTCTGGCAGATGTTGCATAAAGAAGCGTGCGCCAATATCCAGCCCGGTGCGGGAGAAGACATTCGCATGGTTGTGGATAGTCCAGTCAGTACCTTCCAGCTTCCAGCTAACGGTCTGCGGCGCATCGGCCAGCGGCGGTTCATTGAAAGTGCAATTAATCAGGCGCGCTTTTTTCCATGCCAGCGTAGTGGTGGTCGGGCCGAGCACTTTCTCGAACAGCTCCAGCGTGGAAGTGTGAATGTCACGGGCTTTGGCACCGGCAATAATACGTGTATCCGACGTGACCACTTTGCGCAGCGCACGCAGTTGCTGTTCCAGCAATGCCAGTGTTTTCGGCACTTTGATCAGCACCACACCCGGCTGTTGCGGGTAGTCGGCGGTGCTGTCGAGAAACTTCACGCTCGACTCATCAATCCCGTTGAGGCGTAAATTCTCGCGCGTCGCCAGTTCACTGATGTATGAGTCGCCAATGCTGTACGGCTTATGTTCCGCCAGCGCGCAGCTTAACGCACCAAAGGCATCATTCAGGATCAACACCGGGCCGCGGATTTCTGTGTCGTCCAACTGTTGCAGCAAATATTCATCCGCCGCTTCCCACGCCTGTAGCGGGTTAACGTCATCCGTCGCCGGAAAACGTTGTAGTGTCAGTGAACGGAAACCGTTGTCTAAGTGGCTCATCGGCCCTCCTGAATGATAAAATTTCGACGTTGCCCCTGAAAAGGGTGCGTGAGTATACCCTTTTTCTCTTTTTCGTGGGCGGTTATGAACAATCTTACTTATCTTCAGGGTTATCCCGAGCAGCTACTTTCCCAGGTGCGAACGCTGATTAACGAACAGCGTCTGGGCGATGTGCTGGCAAAACGCTATCCGGGAACACACGACTACGCCACCGATAAAGCCCTCTGGCAATATACTCAGGATCTGAAAAATCAGTTTCTGCGTAATGCCCCGCCGATCAATAAAGTGATGTATGACAATAAGATCCATGTGCTAAAAAACGCGCTCGGGTTACATACCGCTGTTTCTCGTGTGCAGGGCGGCAAGCTGAAAGCAAAAGCAGAGATCCGCGTCGCTACTGTGTTTCGCAACGCGCCGGAACCGTTTTTACGTATGATCGTGGTGCACGAACTGGCGCACCTGAAGGAGAAAGAGCATAACAAAGCGTTTTACCAGTTGTGCTGCCATATGGAGCCGCAGTACCACCAGCTTGAGTTCGACACCCGGCTGTGGCTAACGCAGTTGTCGCTTGGGCAGGACAAAATCTGAAAATGATGTCAGGCGTTATCTTTTCTTTCTTTAGCGCCTAAAATCGACCTCCCCCCTTTCGTTAAGGATAACGACCATGCAGCCCCGCCTTCTTCTCCGTATTTGTTTTTCTCGCCGGACTCTTAAGATTGGCTGTTTGTTGTTGCTTATAGCAGGAGCGACCATTTTTATTGCCGATCGCGTTATGGTCAACGCCAGCAAGCAGCTGACCTGGAGCGATGTCAACGCAGTTCCGGCGCGTAACGTGGGCTTATTGCTGGGGGCCAGGCCGGGTAATCGCTACTTTACCCGACGTATTGATACCGCAGCAGCGTTGTACCACGCCGGAAAAGTGAAATGGCTACTGGTAAGTGGCGATAACGGACGTAAAAATTACGATGAAGCCTCAGGTATGCAGCAGGCTTTGATCGCTAAAGGCGTACCGGCGAAAGTGATCTTCTGCGACTATGCCGGATTCTCAACGCTGGATTCGGTAGTGCGTGCCAAAAGGTTTTTGGTGAAAACCATATCACCATTATCTCGCAAGAATTTCATAATCAACGCGCCATCTGGCTGGCAAAACAGTACGGCATCGACGCTATCGGTTTTAACGCGCCTGACCTCAATATGAAGCACGGTTTTTATACTCAACTGCGGGAGAAACTCGCTCGTGTCAGCGCCGTGATTGACGCCAAAATCCTCCATCGCCAGCCGAAATATCTCGGGCCATCGGTCATGATTGGGCCGTTTAGTGAGCATGGCTGTCCGGCAAAAGAATAATGCGTATCTGCGCACGTCGAAGATGAAAAAGGCGTGCTACATTGACGACAGAATCCCTTTATGGAGTATCCACGCGTTATGATACGTTTCGCTGTGATTGGTACGAACTGGATCACTCGCCAGTTCGTCGAGGCCGCCCATGAGAGCGGTAAATACAAGTTAACCGCCGTATATTCCCGCAGCCTTGAGCAGGCTCAGCACTTCGCCAATGATTTTTCTGTCGAGCATCTGTTTACCTCGCTGGAAGCGATGGCGGAAAGCGATGCCATTGACGCGGTGTATATTGCCAGCCCGAATGCCCTGCACTTTTCCCAGACACAACTTTTCCTTAGCCATAAAATTCATGTGATTTGCGAGAAACCACTGGCGTCGAATCTGGCGGAAGTGGATGCCGCCATTGCCTGTGCGCGGGAAAATCAGGTGGTGCTGTTTGAGGCATTTAAAACCGCCTGCCTGCCGAACTTTCATTTGCTGCGCCAGGCGCTGCCGAAAGTCGGCAAATTGCGTAAAGTCTTTTTCAACTATTGCCAGTATTCCTCGCGCTATCAACGTTACCTGGACGGTGAAAATCCCAACACCTTTAATCCGTCATTCTCTAACGGTTCAATTATGGATATCGGCTTTTACTGCCTGGCGTCGGCGGTGGCGTTATTTGGTGAGCCGAAAAGCGTGCAGGCAACCGCCAGTTTGCTGGCAAGCGGTGTAGATGCCCACGGCGTGGTGGTGATGGATTACGGTGATTTCAGCGTCACCTTGCAGCACTCAAAAGTCAGTGATTCTGTCCTGGCGAGCGAGATTCAGGGCGAAGCAGGATCGCTGGTGATTGAAAAACTGTCTGAATGCCAGAAAGTGTGCTTCGTGCCGCGTGGCAGCCAAATGCAGGATCTCACCCAGCCGCAGCATATTAATACCATGCTCTACGAAGCAGAGCTGTTCGCTACCCTGGTGGATGAGCATCTGGTGGATCATCCGGGGCTGGCGGTCAGTCGCATCACCGCCAAACTGCTGACCGAGATCCGCCGCCAGACTGGGGTGATTTTTCCGGCAGATAGCGTAAAACTATAATTGCCAAAGTAAAACAGTGTAAAAGGTATGTAACAGACCATTGACTGGCTGAATGGTCTGTCATACTTTGTTACCTGCAAAGGGGAGTAACTTCATTGCCGGTCGATCGTCATTACGATGTGTGAAAAACCACATCCGGTCACCGGGCAACCCGAAAGGAATACGCAGACGTATTCCTTTTTTGTTGTAAGTGAGACCTTGCCGGAAGGCGAGGTCTATGCATAAAAAGCAGCGGCTGACGTCTTCCGACGTTGGCCGTTTTTTTATGTGTAAGGAACTTCTATGAATACTGTCGGCACGCCGTTGCTATGGGGCGGATTCGCTGTTGTTGTCGCCATTATGCTGGCTATCGACCTGTTGTTGCAGGGGCGTCGTGGGGCACATGCCATGACCATGAAACAGGCTGCGGCCTGGTCGCTGGTCTGGGTGACGCTGTCGTTACTGTTTAACGCCGCTTTCTGGTGGTATCTGGTGCAAACTGAAGGTCGCGCCGTTGCCGATCCACAGGCACTGGCCTTTCTCACGGGCTATCTGATTGAGAAATCGCTGGCGGTCGATAACGTCTTTGTCTGGCTGATGTTGTTCAGCTATTTCTCTGTTCCGGCGGCATTACAACGCCGCGTGCTGGTGTATGGCGTGCTCGGGGCGATTGTTCTGCGTACCATCATGATCTTCACAGGCAGCTGGCTGATTTCACAGTTCGACTGGATCCTGTATATCTTCGGTGCCTTCCTGCTGTTTACCGGCGTGAAGATGGCGCTCGCCCATGAAGATGAATCAGGCATTGGCGACAAGCCGCTGGTGCGCTGGCTACGCGGTCATTTGCGCATGACCGACACCATCGACAACGAGCATTTCTTTGTGCGTAAGAATGGATTGCTGTACGCCACACCGCTGATGCTGGTACTGATTCTGGTGGAATTGAGCGACGTGATTTTCGCCGTGGATAGCATTCCGGCTATCTTCGCCGTGACCACTGACCCGTTCATTGTGCTGACCTCAAACCTGTTTGCGATCCTCGGCCTGCGTGCGATGTATTTCCTGCTGGCGGGCGTAGCAGAGCGTTTCTCGATGCTCAAATATGGCCTGGCGGTGATTCTGGTGTTTATCGGTATCAAGATGCTGATTGTCGACTTCTACCATATTCCAATCGCCGTCTCGCTGGGCGTGGTGTTTGGCATTCTGGTGATGACGTTTATTATCAACGCCTGGGTGAATTATCGGCATGATAAGCAGCGGGGTGGATAATTTTTAATCTGCCTAAGCCGTGTACCCTGTCATTAACATGAGCACCGTTTTCTCCCTCTCCCTTCCAGGGAGAGGGTCGGGGTGAGGGTAATTTTTCGCACCGATGCTGGCCTGTTCCCCTCACCCTAACCCTCTCCCCAAACGGGGCGAGGGGACTGACCGAGTCCTTTTTTGATGTTGTCATCAGTCTGGAAGCCGCACGTTGGCTTTATTTTTATGTCAAATAAATGTAACCATTAAGTTGCAAAATATGACCTCTCTTTAAAATCCAGCATTTTTCGCTTCCCGAAGCTGTAACTTTCCTTATACTCGACCTTGCAAACACTTTGTTACATCCTGAAAGATGCGTCGACAGAACGCACCAGGGATGTGCGACAACACAATGAAAGGATCGAAAAATGACTACGCAACGTTCACCGGGGCTATTCCGGCGTCTGGCTCATGGCAGCCTGGTAAAACAAATCCTGGTCGGCCTTGTTCTGGGGATTCTTCTGGCATGGATCTCAAAACCCGCGGCGGAAGCTGTTGGTCTGTTAGGTACTTTGTTCGTCGGCGCACTGAAAGCCGTTGCCCCCATCCTGGTGTTGATGCTGGTGATGGCATCTATTGCTAACCACCAGCACGGGCAGAAAACCAATATCCGCCCTATTTTGTTCCTCTATCTGCTGGGTACCTTCTCTGCTGCTCTGGCCGCAGTAGTCTTCAGCTTTGCCTTCCCTTCTACCCTGCATTTATCCAGTAGCGCGGGTGATATTTCGCCGCCGTCAGGCATTGTCGAAGTGATGCGCGGGCTGGTAATGAGCATGGTTTCCAACCCCATCGACGCGCTGCTGAAAGGTAACTACATCGGGATCCTGGTGTGGGCAATTGGCCTCGGTTTCGCACTGCGTCACGGTAACGAGACCACCAAAAACCTGGTCAACGATATGTCGAATGCCGTCACCTTTATGGTGAAACTGGTCATTCGCTTCGCACCGATTGGTATTTTTGGTCTGGTTTCTTCTACCCTGGCAACCACCGGTTTCTCCACACTGTGGGGCTACGCGCAACTGCTGGTCGTGCTGGTTGGCTGTATGTTACTGGTGGCGCTGGTGGTTAACCCATTGCTGGTGTGGTGGAAAATTCGTCGTAACCCGTTCCCGCTGGTGCTGCTGTGCCTGCGCGAAAGCGGCGTGTATGCCTTCTTCACCCGCAGCTCTGCGGCGAACATTCCGGTGAATATGGCACTGTGTGAAAAGCTGAATCTGGATCGCGATACCTATTCCGTTTCTATTCCGCTGGGTGCCACCATCAATATGGCGGGCGCAGCAATCACCATTACCGTGTTGACGCTGGCTGCGGTTAATACGCTGGGTATCCCGGTCGATCTGCCCACGGCGCTGCTGTTGAGCGTGGTGGCTTCTCTGTGTGCCTGTGGCGCATCCGGCGTGGCGGGGGGTTCTCTGCTGCTGATCCCGCTGGCCTGTAATATGTTCGGTATTTCGAACGATATCGCCATGCAGGTGGTTGCCGTCGGCTTTATCATCGGCGTATTGCAGGACTCTTGCGAAACCGCGCTGAACTCTTCAACTGACGTGCTGTTCACTGCGGCAGCTTGCCAGGCGGAAGACGATCGTCTGGCAAATAGCGCCCTGCGTAATTAATTGTTTAACCCCTTTCGTCTACGGCGGGAGGGGTTTTCTCTACTTTAAACGGATCAATTCCCCTTTTCTGCATCCGCCAGAAACGAATGATATTCAAGCCATTCATAAGCAGAAAACTACCCTCAATCATTGTGCCGCCTATCGACCCCGCCCAGAAGTTGTGAATCACCCAGCAACACGTTGAAAACCACATCACGCAGCGCATGGTGAGCCCTTTACAGCGGAACAGCGCCCAGGTACTGACAATCGTACCGATAACCGGCAATAGTTCGACAGGATGATGGAACTTCGCGAGGCCAATTCCGCCAGTCAGCACAATAAAAATCGCCATTACCCATAAGCTGCGCGTGCGTAAGGTAATCAATGTACGAATGGCATTAAGGATGGCACTGGCACCAGCGGGATAGGTGCCCAGAAGAAAAAAATGTACGCCAATAACGGCGCTATAGACCGAAAGCTGCTTTTTGAAGCGACGTTCGTCACGATTGAAAAATGTTGTGATACCAATCAGAAAGGCGATGACACCCACGCCCTGGGCCAGCCAATACGCGGTCATGATAAATCCTTATCAGGTATGGAAAAGCAAACGGCGCTTCACATTATGAAACGCCGTTTTTTATTAACAACTCATTTCGACTTTATAGCGTTACGCCGCTTTTGAAGATCGCCAGTTCGCGGAAGTCGTTACGCTCGTTGCAGGTTTGTTTACCGTTGGCAAACTCAACGATGGTGTCGATAAATTCTTCCAGCAACTGCGGCATCGCTTTACCGTGGATCAGCTG
>ERZ506358.12-NODE-12-length-49160-cov-6.9272_pt1 | contig 49160 bp, 66 predicted proteins | sample MGYA00513061_ERZ506358 | MGnify/ENA metagenome assembly ERZ506358 | reverse complement strand
CCGGTGAAGGATACTTCCGAGAATCATACCGGCAACGCCGCCAATCACAGTCAGTATCATATTTTCCCTGTATACATATGCCGATACTTCATTATCATAGAATCCAAGTACCTTCAATGTTGCCAGTTCTCTTCTTCTCTCTGTAATGTTGATACTGTTAAGGTTATACAATACAACAAATGCCAGAAGCCCTGCCGAAATAACCAGCACTGCCATTACAATATCCAGACTTCCAAGCATGTCATCCAGCTGATCTTCGATGGAATCTGTATAGCTGATATTCAGCGCTCCTTCTCCTTTCAAGATATCCTCACCCAAAACCTCCAGCTGATCTTCATATCCTTCTTTCATCTGGAAATACACACTGTTATACTGCGGTTTTTCCCCATACAGAGACCGGTACATTTCAGGACCCATATACAGATAGTGCCCGATATAATTTTCGCAGATCTTTCCGACCTTTACTTTGACATCTTCTTTTCCTGTCTGGCAGAGCGTGATCGTATCCCCTTCCTTTACTTCCAGAAGTTTCGCTGTCTTCTCTGTAAGGATTACCCCCTCCGTCTCCAGATCATACTGCGTATGAGATCTGCGATCACGAAATACTGCCATTTCTTCAAAATCCTGCAGATCTTCCGGAACATTCAGATATACTTCCTGTTCTTCGTTCCCATGTTTTACCTTCATCTGACCAAGATATCCCACCGCCGTCTTATCTACCTGATCATTCCAGTACAGCTCCTGTTCCACATTATTCTGCTCCTGCTTACTGGCGCTGGTATTTAAAATAATATTGGCATCATAGAGCTGAAGTTCATGATACTGAAGCTTCGCAATATCAACACTCGAATCCCGCAGGCCAAATCCCACTAAAAGCAGAGCCATACATCCGCCAATTCCAAACACTGTCATAAAAAACCGCTTCTTATAACGCAGCAGATTCCGAATCGTCGCCTTCCAGATAAAATTGAACTGACTCCACAAAGATGGAATCTTCTCCAAAAATACTCGTTTTCCCTTTTTCGGGGCAGGAGGGCGCATCAATTCCGCAGCCTGTTCTCTCAATTCTTTATAGCAAGAGAACCATGTCGCTCCCATCGTACATAACAGAGCCGTCAGTGACGCAGAAACTCCATAATAAAGGTTATATGGGATCACAACCGTATTCATATGAGGATACATAATTCCATAAGCTGTCACAATGACATAAGGAAGGATTTTTTCTCCAACCAGCACACCGAACACACAGCCTCCCACTGTCGCCCAGAATGCATATCCCAAATATTTTCCGGCAATGGAGCGCCTGGAATATCCCAGCGCTTTGAGTGTTCCGATCTGAGTCCTCTGCTCTTCCACCATACGCGTCATAGAAGTCAGACTGATCAACGCCGCAACTAAAAAGAATAAAACAGGAAATACTCTCCCGATGGCCCGCATTCGGTCGGCATTCTCTCCGTAGCCACTGTACTCTGTCAGATCTTCCCTGTCATTTACATACCACTTTCCCTGTTCCAGGCTTGTCTTTTGCTGCTCGATCTGCTGTTGGATCTGAGGTGCTGCAATTTCCATCGCCTCCGGCGGAACTTCTGCCAGTAATTCTGCCTGCTTCTGATCCATCTGCTGCATCAGCTCTTCCCGACGGATATCCTCACGCTCCGACTGGATCGCTTCCACTTTCTTTTTCGTCTCATCCACCAGATTATCATACTCTTTTGTAAAAGCAGTCTCTTCTTTTGCGCCTTTCACCTGAATCGAAATTTCTGTATACGCATCCATCTGAAAGCTTTCCGGAAGTACCGATACAAACCCGCTGACACTTCCGTTTCCGATCATACTGCTTCCTCTGGAAAAGGAAATGTACTCCGGACTGCTCACACTTCCCACGATCTGAAAGGTGCTCTGTGTCAGTTCTTCTGTCACTTCTGTATCCTCATCCTTCAGAAATGTGATTTTATCTCCGATCTGATATCCGCTGGATGCCAGAAAATCTGCATCTGCCACGCACTCGTCCGCTTTCTCGGGCATACGCCCCTTTTCTGCCTTCAGCTCATTTATCCCATCCTGAAAGGAAAAAATATGTACGACCTTCTGACTGCCGTCCACATCACACAAGGCATCCATGGAATAGACAGGCTGTGCCTGTTCCACTCCCTTGATCTCCCGTATCGCCTGCAAGTCATCCGCTGTCAGCCCCATCGTACTGATTACCTGCAGATCCATCAGCTTACTTTGGTCAAAATACACGTCTCCCGATAAGCGCATATCCGGTTCCGCTGCCCGGATTCCCGAAAAAAACGCAGTTCCTATGGCAACAATGAAAAAAATGGAGAGAAATCTTCCGAAGCTCTTTCGTATTTCCATATAAAAATCTTTTCGCAGTGCTTTTTTTCTCATCTCATCCCCCTACCACTCAATCTCATCTATGGATATCGGATTCTCGTTTACTTTCATACTGGATACTTTTCCGTTTTTGATCTTGATCAGACGATCGGCCATCGGTGCCAGTGCCGAGTTATGTGTGATCACGATCACGGTCATCCCCTTTTCCCTGCACATCTCCTGCAAAAGCTTCAGGATCGCCTTTCCGGTATTATAATCCAGCGCTCCGGTCGGCTCATCACACAGAAGAAGCTTTGGATTTTTAGCCAGAGCTCTTGCGATAGAAACTCTCTGCTGCTCTCCCCCGGAAAGCTGTGCCGGAAAATTGTCCATTCGCTCCTCCAGTCCGACTTCTTTTAATACTGCTCTTGCATCCAGCGGATTCCGGCAGATCTGAAGCGCCATCTCTACATTCTCCAGAGCAGTCAGATTCGGGATCAGATTATAAAACTGGAACACAAACCCGATATCATCCCGCCGGTATCCCGTCAGCTGCCTCTCACTGTACTTTGTAATATCCTGACCGTCCACTGTGATCCGACCGCCACTGGCGGTGTCCATCCCGCCAAGTATATTCAAAACCGTCGTCTTTCCTGCCCCACTTGGGCCTACGATCACTACAAATTCACCTTTTTGTATCGAGAAATCGATTCCGTCTACTGCCCGGATCTCTACTTCTCCCATATGATAAATTTTTGTAATATTTTCCAACTTTACAAATGTATCCATACATTACCCATCCTTTCCGCTTTATTATAGCATGAGGCAAAAAAAGAAACAGTTCTTTTTTTATGAACTGTTTCTGAAAATTCAATAAATTTCGTCGATATTCCACTCGTCGTTGTGCCATTTGATCCGCGCTCTGCGGCGTTTTTCCGCTTCCAGTTTGCGCTTTCGGATCCGCCGTATCTGCAGGACTCTTAAGTAAAAAACAAAGCCCGCTGACAAAAGTACCACTCCGACACAAACAGGCAGTATGATCTTCCACATTGCGAGTTTCTTTTCATAAACGATAGAAATCGTATGTGCCCCCTGTACGGATTTCAAAGTATATTTGCTTTGATACTTTTCCAGATCAATCTCTTTTTTATCAATCTTGACGGAAGCGATCCTGCATCCTTCTTTCTCCGGATACTCTGCATCAAATGCTTCTCCGCGCAGCACTGTTTTCCTGGAAACTGACGGCTTGTCCTCCCCAACCTGAACCTTTACTTCAACCTCATACTGGTAAGGCACTTCCATCCTGTACAATCTGACCTTCTTTGTCCCGTCAGATAATGTGACATTCACAACTGCCAGAAAGACTCCCGGATCCAACTCACAGATCGATTCCGGCTCATCACTGGTGACATGATCCTCAAACTGAAAATCCAGCTTTTCATAATACAGCAGTTTCTTTTCAGAAAGAGAGTATACATTCAGAAAATCACCATTTCCCGAAAACAGTGTCAGAGGAAAATTCAAAACATAATCTTCTGTCACACACAGGTCCTGATAATTTCCATCCCCTGCATAACCGCCCAGATCTCCCAGATCTTCTGTGACCTGGAACTCATTATTTAAAATCTTAAACTGATATCCTCCATCTGCATTTGTCTGGATCACATACCTGTCATTTGCCGAATCATAACCGATTCCCAGGATATTATAGGAATCGGTCACTTTCACCTTGCGCTTGAATTTCAGTGTATCTGCATCCATGATAAAAAGACATCCTCTGTTTTCCTTCTGATAACTGGTATAAAGACTGACCGCGATCTCATTGGTATTCGGATTATATGCCATTCCATTGGCATGTTCATAATCTGTCTCCTGTACCTGCATTGCAAGGGAATACTGCTTTACCGGATTGCCGTTTTTGTCCTTGTCATTGCGGTAGTATGCCTTTACAATATCCGGCTGTCCACTTCCATCCAGCACGTTTTCCAGACAAACGATGTAATCGTCTGTCGCACATATGGACTGTACGACTCCATGTTCTGTTTCGATCGGCTCTTCCTTCACCATCTTCCAGGACAGATTTTGAAACGCCTGCGGCGATGCAATCTGAGCTTGTACTGTAAACGGGCAGAGCACAGACAACAGCAGTCCTGTCAGAATGCCAAACGTCCATGCCTTCTTTCTCACAGCACCAGTTCCTCCCACTTGTCCCCTGCCCCGAACGTGCAGTGAAACCGTTTCGGAAGATCACCGGTTCCAAGCAGATAATTCTGATACTTCATGATCAAATCTACTGCCACAGGGATTGCACCCTCATACAATTTATTCAATAACAGACAGTATTCCCTGCATTTTGGATTCGGTTCTTCACTCATCACCAGCCCATGGAACTTGTCATACTGTCCTGCTGTCTTCATTGCTCCGAACAACAGGTTTCTCTTTGTTTTTCCCGGTGCATACAACGCTTTATGGCACAACTGCATCCCTTTCAGTGCTTTTCTCACCTGCTGGGCAGTCACATGATCAAAAAACGGCGCGACTACCTTTGCATTTTTCTCAGTAGCATGGATATGCTCCGTCTGCCTGTAAGTCAAAGGATCAAATTTGTCCTCTGTCAGCAGATAACGATCAAACTCCATCTCAATCTCTGAATGACCGATTCCACTTTTCTGGATCATCTTCTCTACGTAAGGATGACATTCACTGTCCAGCGCAAAATGACAGATAAAACCATAGATATAAGCCCTGCTCATGGTTTTGTCATCTGCATCGGCGATTACCTTTTTCGCCTTCTCAAAAAACAAATCCGCCATCTGCTTATGCATTCCATATCCCTGTCCGCTCACAGAATTGGGAATCAACGCTCTATAATAAAACAAAATATCCGGTCCGTGCAGACCGATATCAAATAATTCTCTGTTTGTCTCCATTGCCGTCCGGATTCTTCTCGGAAGTGCATCCAGAACATCTTTTCCAAATCGATAATGTGTATACGTTGTCGGCATATGCTCTCCCCTTTCTTCAATCAAAACTCCCGCTGCTTTTGTTTTTTCAAAACCTATTTTATATCTTATCACAATTTTCCAGAAAATAAACGAAAAATCCAAATCTGTTACAAGTTTCCCCTTGACTTTTTATCAGATTCTCCTATATTATAAGTAGAACGGTGATAAACCGTATGATTCAGGGCTTGTACTGGTTTCGACAGGGGTCTTGAAGATGGAGAAGCTATCCGCAGGCAGATGCGTCAAATCGCAAACTTAAAATTAAACGCAGACGAAAATTACGCGTTAGCAGCCTAGTTGCTGCTTGTCAGCCTCAGGGCACTCACACCTTGAGAATCTGGCATCGACTTTTGTGAGAAACGATGGCAGCAAAGCTTTGAGCTGTCAGGCGTATCATGAAGCTACCGAAGCTGTAAGGATGTCCGTTTTCGTGCAGCCGGGGGAATCAAAAAGAACTGACTATGATAGTAGAAGTACATGGGATAGGCTTTTGGACGCGGGTTCGACTCCCGCCAGGTCCATTTTATAGGGAATCGCGAGAAATCGTAGATTCCCTTTTTTATTGGCTTTATCGGATATACTATTTTATAAAAAATATAATATTTTATAATTTGTGTTGCATTTTACACCGATATGCAACACGATATGCAACACGAAAATGATACAATATTCAGGACGGCAACTCCATCCGTCCAACACTCATATACGCTGCACGTAAAAAGGTGTGCATCATTTCGGTTGTCAGGATCATACCTACTGGCAGCCGAAATTTAAAAGTATTTCCTGGTATCTCCAAAAACTCTTGGTATAGTAAAAACGTATCGTAAGATTCGTAGATCTGATATTCCATACTTGTTCCCCCTCTTGTATTAACTACATATATTATAGCACAGAGGGGTTTGAATTGAATTTATTAAAAATACATTTTGATAGAAAATAATATCATTCCCCTCAGAGAGCTAATCTCCGAGGGGATTTTATTAGAACAACTGGAACCGATCGATTGCCTGTCCGAACGCTCCAGCATATCCGTCCTGTCCGTTTCCGGTCTCGTTATCATACTGCCATGACCAGTAAGCTCCATTTACAGGGCTGACACGGTACTGCGCTTTCTGGTAGCCGTATTTTGCCGCATAATCTGCTGGAGTATTGTAGTACACCTCGATTGCGTCAATCGGCTGTCCGGTACCTGCATAACCATTGTTGTGATCATTCCAGTTGCATCCGGTCACATAAGGCAGCCACCCTCTTCCAATTACGTGGACTCTGTATTTTACGGAGCCTTTGTCTACCTTAATAGCTACATCCGTGATGCGCTTGCCCTGAATCCCGGCAAAATCTGTGAGATTCCGTACAAACGGCAAGATGCGTCCGTCCTCCAGCTTGACAGCGTAAGTAAATACTACTTCCGGCTGCCGTGACGCCGATGCCTGTCCGGATCCCTGTCCACCAGATACGTAAGTTGGTGGCGTGACATTTCCGGCCATATACTCCTTAATCCGCTTGATAAAGTAGGATTTCGTAGCTTCTCTGCCACCGTGGATTTCTACAGATCTGTGAGGGCATGATGTGGCATACACTTCCTGATGGAGTCTGATCGTGCTTGTGCTTGGTGTGATTCCATACTGCTTACACTTCTGTGCTGCCAGCTGCAATGCTTTTTCCTCGTTTGCTTTAAATACATCCAGATCACCCATGCTCTGGCACGTTTCGATGCCAAGATAATTTAAGTTCCCGTTTGTGTCTCCGCAGTGCCAAGCGCAATTCCAGTCATCCTCTGCCTGCAAGATTCCATCCTGCGCTACATAATAGTGCGCAAATCCGTTTTCCAGAGGATGTGTCTGCAACCAATCTCTGTAAAATTCTGCATTGGCGTTCTTGCTTCCAGCGTCGTTGTGAAAAAAGATTCCTACCGGATTTCTTCCTCTGTTTCCTGCTACTCCACGACAAATACTCATATTTCTTCTCCTTTCTGTGCGATGTCGCACAATAAAAGAGAGCCTGTTTCCAAGCTCCCTGAAATTATCTACTTATATGTAAGTGCCCGTTCTGAGTCTCCTGTCCCCGGCGTTGTTGGGTCTACCACTACACCAAGGATTGCCAGTACTGCAAAAAGTGCATTGATTACGGTTAATAGCTTATCACCAAGGTCTCCAAGGTCGATGGTAAGACCAAACACTGCCGCAATCGCCTGTATCAATAGTAAGATTGCTGGGATCAGCGCCACCCAGAAAGCCTTGTTTTTGATTCTTACAATCCAGTTAATTTTTTTCATTTCACGTCCTCCTTAAAAAAGCATTGCTGCTACTGCACCGATAATAGCTCCAATGAGAGCGGTAACAACCCCATCCCATCTCTTAGCTGGTGTCTGCTCAAGATGCGTCACCTTTGCGGTGAGTTGTACCAACGTCTGGTTCATGAAGCCGACCTCTTTGGTTAGCCCTACCATTTCCTGTGCTAATTGATGTACCACGCTCACAACGTCCTCTGCTTCTTTCATTCGATGCTTTAATGAGCCGATTTCTTTTCCGTGCTCTGCAAGTTTCACTTCTACTTCATTTTCTGTCATGTCTTTCCTCCGATTTTTAAAGTATAAAAATAAGACCATTACGGTCTTGCTCTTATCTCCATATTCGCTCCTTAAATTGCGGATATCCAAGATGTGCAGATTGTTCTCTCTGCATAGGTCGCATTTTCTACATCCAGCGATATTTTCGGGCCGATACGGTACCTCCCATTTCCAACGATCGTGCCAGCCACTACTTCCGGGCACGCACAGAATACATGGTACTTCGGGCGGAACTCTTCCGGGATGGCCGCCTCGTCAAAATCATTGAAAGACCCGCTGTTCGGAAACTGTGCCAACATCTCGATTTTACAGTGTACGATATTACCGACCTTATACAGCCATACATGCATATGGTTACTGCTGTTTACATTCGCATAAGGGCCTCCAACCTGTCCGGAATCGTATTCCTTGATTCCCATCAATTCTTGATCACCCAGTAATAACTTGCCATGAAACCTCACATCTTGATAGAAATCATAACCCACTTCGCTATCGCTTGCTGTTCCACCGAAAGCAATACTTCTCCCTTTATTTGCAACATCCAACGCCCGGAACTGTGCCGGAACAATCACCTCTTCTTGTTTGCTGCCGTTTAAGTCCGTGATTGTGACGATAACAAAGTACACACTCCCCGTGGATATTTTCCCATTCCCGATTATTTGGGAAATCTTTCCGCTTGTCGTGTTTGGGTATGTTTCACTTGCTTTCACTGGACTTCCAGAAGCAGTCTCCTGATAATCTATCCTGACACTGGTTGCCTTGTTAGAGCTATTTAAGGTCTGGTCTACTTGCCAACTCCCAGTGACTTTAATGTACGTGCCATCACTTTTTGGTAATCCCTTAGAATCGCATCGCAATGCAGTCAACCCGGTAATTGTCGGCTTAATGTACGCGATCTGCCAAACTGCATAAAGAGTCACATCCGCATCGGCACCGTACGTTGATCCCGGCATGTATGCTACGTCTCCAGCGGACGATGTTGCCCAGCCCATAAATACATAGCCGCCTCTTGTGGGACGCGCAGAAGATAGTGTTAATACGGATCCGTATATCTTTTTCTGGTTGTCTGGAGCACCGGTCCCGCCATTTGCATTATAAGATACTGTATGCTCCCATGTAATAGCCGGCAGCGCGTAACTTCCATTTGCCGAGATTGTCGCTGGATTTATTCCCGTGTTGATCGTTGCGGAAAAACCGATGTTCTTTGACTGCCCACTTTTCGGCATGGTGATCCGGAACGTCTTTGTTCCTCCGATATTCGTCCAGATCCATTGTCCGCCGCCACTGCCGACCGCGAATGTCGCACTGCCAGAGGTGTTCTGTCCATCACAGCTCATGCTGTACGGTGCACCGCCGTAATTGTATCCGCCCCAGTCAAATGCGATATCAAATCTGATATCTACATCATACTTATGCGTGAGATTAACATCTCCTACACCACGTACTGCCGTGACGTATATTCTTCCTGTTCCTGCCATTTTTTTCTCCTTACTCGATATAGATTATAGATAGGTGTCCATCCCCATTGTCCAGCATAGCATAGTTGCCTACACCAACTCTCTTTGCACTTAGATTGTCAATTTCAGCCACCGGCATATACGCTTTCTCGTTCCCAAAATATGCCAGTCCTTTATCGCCCTCGTAAAACCCTAAACGGGAGTTGGTCAGCCTTGCTTTTAAATCATTTCCCGTGCCGCCAAGCTCCAGAAACGGTGTTACGCCATCCGACCCCTGCCGTACCCATGTATCAACCACCTCGGTCTTACCATTCACATACTCTACTGTATTTTTAAATTCTGCACGAACTTCATTTTTGTATTTTTCAAAGCTAGTGTTGATATTCGTTACGCTCGATATTGCGGTGTTTGCAGAGTCCTGTGCATTTCCTGCTGCATCTTTCGCATCCTCGATATCTCCCGTGTATGCTTCTACCCATTTTTCGCCGTCCCAGTACTTAAACACGTTATTGACTGTATCGTACCAGAGCTTGGTCTTATCGTCCGGCGTGGTATCCGACTTGATTGCTGCATCCTCTCCGTCTGCTCCATCGGATACATCCATAACCGTAACCTCTTCGAATCCTCGAAGGATTCCCTCCGTATCCCTTGCTTCAAATTTGTAGACCGCCTTGCTCTCCACATCCAAAGCTCGAACTTTTATGGTCCGACCGGCATAAATATGATTTCCATCCTTAAACCATCGAATTGTGAAATTGCCTGTCCGATCTACCCCATTATCTATTACATTGGCAGTCAAGTTGGTAAAGCCTTCATTATTTTTAAATACAATTCCGTTATCCGTAGAGATACTGCTGGTGTAAATCTTTGTTTTGTTAATCAGATCCTCTACTTTCTGCAGCAAATCTTCAGAGATTTCCGACTGTAGCTCTTTAAAATTGGTAAAGACTGTCTTGTTTGCTTGCGGATTCGTGAAACTGCGAACCTGCTCCGATACTCTTGCACTCAAGTATAAGGTAGGAACGTACTCCTCATCCTCAATCTCCACGGTATCTCCGATAGCAGTATCAAAGTATCCCGTTACATCATAAGTCACGACCGGTTCAGATGCGGTTTTAAGATCTGACAGTGCCATACTGTACAGCTTGTCTTTATTATCCGTATCGTAGGATTTTGGCATAAAGATGTATCCGTCTTCCTTGTTTATCAGATTCGATGGGAAGCGATCTCTTGCCTGTGGTGCCCGGATATCTGGACCTTGTGTATAAAACTCTACTACACCGTTCTCATCCAGCTCTTCTTTCTCAATTCCCTGTATAGTCAGTCCATCCTTTCCTGTTGGACGGATACCGGTGTACAGGTTTTCGATACTGGATTCCTTCCTGATGCCGGTAACATTTTTCCCGTACCGCAGTTTGATATCTCCCCGGAACTCCCCAACTCCCGTGTTATTGTCTGAGTGTTCCCGATACACGTTCATTACAATTTCTTTCAGTGAATAATCATCATTTAACACAGTCTGGAACTCAATCTCCGCATCGAATACATTCGCCACGGAAAATAAACGGGACAGTACCGTTGCCTCACCTGTCCATTCGTTTGAAATCCGCTTATCTGACACTTCATTGATCCCGATCCGCACGGTACGTTCCGGATCAAAGGCAGTTACATATTCCTCAAAGCTCATTGCGCTTTCAGATTTGTATGCCCCAACATTCTCGTTGATCAATTCGAAGCTTAAAGACCATGCTGTCGCAGTAACTGTAAATTCATCCTTTTCCACATGTACGATATTCAGATAGTAGTCTTTTCCGTTATATACAAAGGCTACTTTATTCCCTTCTACGATATACACCGCATCCTCATGCTTGGAACTTACCGTAAATGTGTAAGTATTCGCTGTCCCCTGCAGATATTCATGGAGTTCGTCACTCCAATAATGCATAGAGTTTCGATGGGTGTTATCCAAAAATGCAAGCACCCTGTCATGTGGATTCAGTACGGCAATTCTGATTTCATTCATTATAAATACGCCTCCCTTATTTTGGCTTTAATCGTTGGTGGAGGACTGCTAAATGCCGAGTAGGAGAACTGGATCTCCGTCTCTCCCGGCGGTACCAGAAAATGCTTACTTCCTCGGATTTCATCTTCCATCCGCTTCATCCCGTTTACATAAACCGCTGTATCATTTCCATCAATATAGACCACATCTCCGGACTTATACCGGTTCGGCACATCTCTGTATTTTTCCACGTTATCCTTGCGGAACCAGATACTTTTTAAATAATTGTGCGTAACCAGCTGATTTCCAAGATCTCTACTTCCCCACTGCCCGATCCAGACCTGTATCTTCTCACACGCCATGTCTTTAATCTCCGGGATAGTAAAGTAATAATACTGACCGTACCAAAAGATCCGTAGCCTGTCACCCTCTTTTAAAAAATCATTATGGCCGCCACCCATCTTTAAATTAAACGGGTTTCCCTCATAAGCTGTCGGCTGGAAATCCAGTGTCTTGATCTTCTTGTTTTGTGGTGCGAACCAGTCCACATGCGCCGTATTACCAACCGTATCACTCTTGTTAATAGACATAGAGCAGATCACTTCATTTTCCCCTGTAAGAAACGCAATAGTCTGTGCTCCCGTCTGTCCCATCAATCCAGTCTCGAACCAGTGCTGCGTGTAACAGTAAAAGTTCTTTGCCCCACGTCTGCCCTCGCTGTCAACCGGGATAGTAAGTGTTCTCATTCCGCCGTTCCAGTACCCGGATGTTGCCTGTCCACCTTTTAATGCCATGACGTTATATCCGGCAACATTCTTGACTTCGAGTGTTCCCTGTGTGGTGTTTTCTGGATTCTGATAAGAGGTGCCGTGATCGTCTTGAAACAGGCTATACCCCTCTGACAGTATCTCTGACGCCTTATAGTCTTCGCCGTCTGCTTCTTCGATCTTGCCGAGTTGTATTGCACCGTATTTACTGGCAATCCCAATAAATCCATTTTCATGGTTGTGAGTGATATCGTAGCTTACCGGAACGGATTCTGTACCACCGTTTACAATAGTAAGCGTCTGATATCCGCTTTCCTGATGAGCGGTAAACGATTTTTCCGCTGCAGAATATTTCCGTGGATCACAACAATAAAAAGTAAATTCGCTTTTTACGTTCAATCTGCCTGGCTCCACATCTCCTACACTTGATTTCGTCCCGATAAAATATTTATCCGGTTCATCTGCAAAAATCAGCTTTGCCTGTTCCTTATTTAAGATTCCAGAGAGTTTGTTGAATTTTTCCTGGAACTCTCTAGGAGATGCGCAAAGCAACTGGTATCCAACTGTAATGCTTCTGGTTGTATCTCGCTTTCCCGTATACTCGGACCCATCCACAAGGTCAATTTCTCTCTCCGAAATTTCCGATCCCAAAAGCTCACGACCGGTCACGTACAGAGTCCGATATCCATCAATTAGATTTTCAATATATGCCCCATCAATCTGCAGAGCCTCACTCGGCAGGGAACTTTTGCTCCCCGCCTTATTTGTATCCACAAACTCATACATGGCTTCGTTCTCCTTTCAGTCTCAGTTTCATACTCTCACGGCTTTCCAACTCTTTCTGTGTAAATTCTGCAGTAACACGTGCTGCTTCTCTACCGTTATATTCAACCGGCACAACGATTGTGTATGTCGCATTTCTGTTGTAACTGTACTCTTCATTCACCTTTAAACTACTACCTGATGAACTGCATAACAGAACCGGATCACCTGAAGCTATGTTAGGTATTTGGATAGAATTCAAACTTGTATCCTGAACAGTATCAAGAACACTTTGCATAGTTCTTTTTATACTTTTTGTTGGTATGTTTTTTTCGAAACCAACTCCGATTCCAAGAGCAAGGTATTTACCCACTTCATCTCGCATTACTCTGGATGGTGATTTTATACCAAAAAAATCACAAATAGCTGTAACTACACTATCAGCAAATCCACCTATTTTATCAATAATCCATCCTGTCATATCTGAAATACCGTTCCACAATCCTTTGATAATATTTTTACCAATAGAGATCATTTTGCCTGGCAAGCTCAGAAGTGTAGATTCAATACCGCTTGCTATTTTTAGAGTTGCTGTTTTCACATATGAAACCATTCCGCTGATTGTTGAAGATAAATTATGAATTGCAGATTTCCCTAAGTTTGCCAAAGTTGCTGGTAAATCCTGTATTGCCCCTTTTATTCCGTTAAATATATCTTTCCCTGCTGACTTAACAAATCCTACCATTGACTTTATTCCATTGCCCAACGCGGTAATAATTGTTTTTCCGAGGTTTAACCATTGAAATGCCATCAATGTGTCTACAATTGCCGCTATTATCTTTGGAATATTTGCTATCAACGTTGGAATGGCCTGAATAATTCCTAAAATTAATTGCCCAAGGAGCTGCGCACCTTTTGCGAGAATTATAGGAAAATTATCATTTATAATATTAGCAAATGTGGATACAATTTCTGGGACTCTTGAAATTAAAATTGGTATAGCTGATACGATTCCCTCAACAAATTTCTGCAACACTTCAAAACCTTTTTGAATCATTATCGGAGCCGCTTCCGCAATTTTTTCACCAATACTCTGTATAAAATCAAGGATTTTGGGAAGCATTTCAGGTACGCCATTCGCAAATCCATTCGCTAACTCCATCAGCATCTGATATCCTGAATTTACCATCCGCGGAAGCAATGAAGAAATTTGTGTATAAATCATTGCAAACAGAGTTTCTACTGCTCCAGATATTCCACCGGAATTAAATGCATCTGTAATTTTATTTACAGCATCTGTAGCACTATTCGCCATTTTCGTTAACGCTCCGGACATCTTGTCGTATATTGCAATTCCTAACGTTTCAACGGATCCTGATAACTGCTCCATAGCACCAGAAAAGTTGTTCAACATAGTATCTGCTGCTTTTTGAGCTGCTCCATCACATGACTCATACGCCGATGTTAACGTTGTCAGACTTCCACTACCTTCGTTTATTAACGCAAGCATACCTGAAAGCGATTCCTGTCCATACAAAGTAACCAAATAATTATTTTTTTGTTCATCCGTTAGTCCTTGCATTGATGTTTGTAGCATAGAAACTTGCTCTGAAAGTGAAAGCATTTTCCCTTCAGAATCGTAAAATGAAATTCCCAACTCGCTCATCGCAACTTTCATGTCATCCGTCGGTTTCGATAACCTCGATATGGCCCCTCTTAAGGTTGTACCGGCCTGACTTCCTTGTATTCCTGCATTTGCCATTATGCCAATAGCTGCTGCAGTTTCTTCTAAGCTTATTCCGGCTGCTCTTGCAAGTGGTGCAACATACTTCATGGCATTTCCGGTTTCAGAAACAGAAGAATTTGTCCGATTCGCATTTTCTGCCAATACGTCAGCTACATGCCCTGCATCAGATGCAGCTAATCCAAATCCTCTAAGAGTCGAAGCAGCAATATCGGAACTGCTTGCTAGATCTTCACCCGATGCAGCTGCTAGACTTAAGAGACCAGGCATGGCCTCCATCGTCTCATTTACCGTAAAACCTGCCGCCGCAAGATTCTCCATACCTTGTGCTACAGATGAAGCTGAAAACGAAGTATCAGCGCCAAGCTGAATCGCTTGTTCTCTTAACTTCTCGAATTCAGATGCCGTAGCACCTGAAATAGCCTGGACTCTTGACATCTGCGCTTCAAATGACGAACCTGTATTTATAATTGATTGAATACCACTCTTTGTGGTTTCCAATACTTTTGCAAAAGAAAAGAAACCTAGTCCACCCATAACAAGAGATTGCAGGCTCATTGCGCTTTTTTCTGCTTTTCCCATCATGTCAGTAAAATTTTTGTCTCTGGCAGACAGGATTGCAACTACGTTATATGCATCAGTCATTAAATCACCGTCCGTTCTTTAGAAGTTTTCCGATTCCTGAGAAACGATTTTTCTTTTCTTTCTTCATTTTTAACTTTTCAAGTTCTTTTTCATAATCAAAGAATTGTCTAAACCTCTTATATACTGGTTTTTTCTTGCCTTTACCTGCACTTTTTTCCGCTCGGACTATAAAATTCAAAAACGCTTGTCTATGTTCATACAATGATTCGTCTAACAACTTAAGTTCAAGTGCCTCTTGCATAATTTCATACTCAGCAAGAGTTAACTGATCTATCTGGGCGAAAGATGTAAAGCCAAAATACCTGAAGCAATTTATAGCCACTTCTTTGTACTGTTCCTCAAAGGTTATTGTTTCAATATCTCCTGATTCATTTCCTCTAGTTTGGCAAATGCTTCCTTTATTTTCTCTACTGCCTTCCTGGTAGCATTTGCTTTCTCTAAAAAATCCAATGTCATTTTGAATAATTCATCAATATCAGTTTCTGAATCATCTATGTATTCATCAAGAATTTCTTTGGTAACACGTACATCCTGCCCTTTGTTTGCGAAATCTAATACATCGGTTAGAATTTCAGGGTCTCCATCTATAATCCCTGAAATAAGATAACGAGATCCATAATTTTTGTCGTTCATTTTAGGATTTGGATTTTTGATTTTATTTGCCTCTCTTAAAAAACCCATTCCAAAATTAAATCGGTATACTTGTCCGTTAATTGTTAATTCCATCATTTTTTATTCCTCCATTAAAAAGAGAGCGGTCTTGCCGCCCTCTATGTACATGATCTATTCTTTTCCTACTTTTGCCTTGCCTACTTTACCTCTGCCAATCAAGGCGGTATCGTCAGAGGGTATTATTCCCCCTCTTTCACACTGTCTTTGAACACATAATTTGCAACTTCCTGCTGCTGTGTTGTTACCGTGACATCTCCGCGCTTACCAGATCCGTTGATTCCGAAAGTAAGAGATACTTCCACATTCTCATCTGAGGGAGATGAAAACTCAAATTCTGTAAGATATCCCTGGAAGTACGTTCCCTTGAACTTATTCGGACCAGGTTCTGCCGGTTCTTCAAGATTCACTTCCCAAATTTCAATTAATTCATCCGCGTCCATCGCATCTTCCAACTCCTGGACTGTTGTATCTCCTTTCGCCAGAATACTTGTTGCTGTAATCTCAACCTCCGCCGCCCCTGGCGTACGGATGGTTCCGTCTTTCGTGGCAGTAGAATCTGCGTCCTTACTCTTGGTTCTTCCGTTTTCTGTCGTAAATGCAAGGTTTATCCCCGCTTCTTTGGAAGCGTTTTTGGCAAGGCGGTATAAATACATGATTTTCTTGCCAGCAACTGCTTCTGCAAACAACTGCAGTCCTGTATTTCTCATACTACTCAATCTCCTCTCTGTTAACTAAACTTAAATTCTATTTCCAGCAACCCGTGCAATAAAGGTTGTTTTGTTGTTGTATCCGGAAGTATCCTCTGGTTTACATTCCGGACATTCCATGCAAAATTTTCGGTATGGTCCAGTCTTCTGCATGCGGTTTTGATCGCCAACAGCATTTTTGACACCGTTCCCCTCTGTCTTGGATTGTTGTGCCAGACATGAATGGTCTGATACGCATTGCCAAACACAGCCGTTTTATTGGCATCGTCTGTCTGTTGGCTATCTGCAAGATAAACAAAAGGATACGGCGTACCATCCGGCGGTAAGAAGCCGTCATATACGTCATATCCTAATGCTTTAATCTCTGTAAGTAATTCTGCAAATAATTCTTGCTGTGGATCCATCAGATCACCTCACCAACTTGTCCATATCTTTTTTAAATTTCTCCCCCTGTTTTATTAGTGCATCTCCCATATAAAGTTGCGGTTCCTGAAAACGTGTACCCCATTCTACATATCCCGCATAATCTGCAGTAGCGTTGCACTCTGCTGTAAAGCCTTTATCACTAATGCTAAGCTTAATGCTTCTTTTCAACGTTCCTGTATCAACAGGAGCGTTCCTTTGAGCTTGTTCTTGTAATTCAGCACCATTCTTCTTCACGATTCGCCTAACAGCTTCTAAATTCATATTCTTTTTTAGCTTTAACCTCAATTCATTAACACCAATCAATTTTGCATTCACCATTACTGCACCTCCGATACTACAAACACATGCTTTGTCCGCAGTTTCCGCTCAAAATCCACTCTGTATAAGGAGTTGCCTATCCGGATACGGTCAAACGCCTTTTTGTAATGCGTCTGTATCCGCACCGTCTTGCTTCCCTGCTTTATGGATCCGTATACAAGGTTCATCGTATCCGTGCCGGTATCCGTCACACTGGCATGTCTTTTCTCTTCCCGTACAGTATCTTCTTTGTAGTCACCAGTAGCTTTGTCATACTCCCCAGGTGTGATCGACTGGAAGAAAACTTCTGTATCACATCTCAAATAAATCTCACCCTTCCTCGTTTTGATTCTTTTTGTGAGTCAAGAAAAGCCTGTATTTCATCCATAAATCCATCAAAATCATTGTCGTTGTAAGACATGCTTTCGCCCTCAACATTGTGTGATGACATACCCTCGGAACCCAACCGATTGAACCGGATCACTGCCACTTCCACGACAATGTGATTCATTTCCTCCGGTACTTCAATTCCTCCGAGCAGGAGCTTTAGGCGCCCTTGCACAGATCTGAGTATCAACTCCAGTTTCTGATCAAGAGAATCATCTTCGATTCCAAGAAGTTTTTTTAAATCATCCAGCATTCAATTTCAACTCCTTACGAATTCGCCATGATACCCTGTTTTTTCATTTCAGCAAGAATTGCATTGATTTTATTTTTTAAATCAGTCCCTGTTTCTGTGGACAAATCTGCAATCAAAGCCATCTGTTTTACGCCACCAAGCGTTGTTTTATTCGCCGCCAGAAGAGTGTAGCTTGGTCCCGCAGGTCCCTGTGCGCCTGGATCTCCCTTGTCTCCTTTCGGTCCTGCTACTCCTGGATCGCCTTTTTCTCCTTTTGCTCCTGCTGGTCCTGCCGGTCCTACTGCTCCTGCTGGTCCTGCCGGTCCAACCTGCTCATTCTTCACGCCCTGCTCTAACTTATTCAGTTTCTCTGCTGTAATAACGTCATCATTATTCCATGTCGTTGGTGTATATGCCATAACTCATACCTCCTATTTTGCTTTACCTACTTTTGCCTTTCCAATCTTCCCCCTGCCTACCAAGGCGAGGTCTTCAGGGGGTGCTATTCCCCCACCGACACTTTAACTACAGCTTTCTTGTTGTCATTCGGAATAAATTCTCCAGCCTTACCAGCTCCCTGCAGAGCTACTCCGTCAAAGTCTTCCGATTCAATCGTTCTCGCTGTGTTAATTCCGGTAAATGCTTTTGCAACTCCGGCAATATATGCATAGGCGCATTCTTTAGATTGGAATAATTCATCCGGAATCTCCTCTACAAGGAATCCCTTGAACTTCACAACCTCATTGCCATCAATGTTTACAGTGGAGTTTTTAGCAGCCGTATTCAAAGGATGATCCACGACGGCATTGTACAGATCGGAACAAACCTTAATTTTTTTCGTTCCAACTGCTTCGATGTTATTAAAATACTTAGACAGCTCATTAAACAGCTTTAATACATTGTCTGCCGTATAATCTGTGGCTTTCAAAGACTTTCCGGCAGAATGGGAAATAAAATTTCCGTGCTGTTTGTTAAACTGCTTTGTCTTAGCCCTCGCCTGCAGTTCCAAGCGATCTGCTACCGCAACGTCAAAATCATTATTCACGGTGTGTCGGTCAATCCCCTCGTGGTAATTCCATCCCCAAGAGTAATTAACCGGCGTGTTCGCGTAGATAATCTCTTTTCTCTCCCCGAAACGGCTAGAGTTCCCTGTTCCCGTTCCAAACGCTTTCGTAGCTGTTTTATCGTACCCAGTTCCAACCACAACCGGAATGTCTGATGTTTTTACATAAAAGGCTGTTTCGTTTTCTCTGACTCCATCCAGTACCTCAAGTTCGCCGCCGAAAAAATCCGCGAAATAGGACATCTTTTTAAATACTGCTTGCAAAAGACTTTTAAACTCAAGCTGGTAGCTTCTTACCGGCATATCGTTGTTGTCTCCTGCCGCAAATAACTGTAACATCATAAATTCTCTATTCTTCATCTTCGCATTCTCCTTTATTTATATTTTGCAAGTCTCTTATCAAATTCAGACATCTGGTTTCCTGAGTTTGTCATGTTTCTCGGTGTAGTTCCGGTTGCTCTGGCGATCTCGGCTTTCTTAAGCTGGGATTCCACGATTTTCATCAGAGTGTCAATTCTTGCATTGGTATCTGCTTCATCAACTCCAACAACAAAATCAAGAACATCCTGCGTTGCTTCGATACCTTTCTCCACAAGCACTCCTGCCGCATTTCTGGAAAGCTGATTCCTTACAGATTCTGCCTGCAATCTCTCATTTTCTTTTTTCAGCTTATCCATCTCATACTGCTGTTTCTGCTCTGCATTCATTTTTGCAACTTTAGCTGCTTCTTCCGCTTTCTGGTCAGCATCTTCCTGCCATTTCACTTTTGCATTTCCAAGCGCCGTTTCGATTGCTTTATTGACCCGTCTGTCAAATTCTGCTTGGTTCTTCCCATCTTTTAAAAAGTGCTCAAACGTATTACCGGAAGTTCCCTGATCTCCCTCATTGCCCTGTGTTTCTTCGCCATTTACGCCGGATCCATTGCTTTCTGCCCCAGTTCCTTCGTCTTCGGCAAATAACTGTAATGCCATAAATTCTCTAAATTTCATATCTTTTCCTTTCTGCCCCAGTCCATCCATTGTCCAGACCATTGCTTTAAAATATTTTCCGGTTCTTTACCGCCTGCCGGAAAAAGGCATAAAAATAACACATATCTCTATGTGCTAATGTCCTACTTATTCTGCAAACACCCAATCATCTGCAAGCATATCAGCTTGACTTGCAAGCCACCCCATCTGTACGCCAGATGTTCCAACGAATGCGATTGCCTGATTGCCTATAGCTTCGTGTTCGCAATTCACAACATTGTCTCCAAATGTATACGAGATTCCAGTTGCCAGCTGAATATACTGCTTCTTTCCGTTCCATCCTTTGCGAGCAACTTTCATTCCACGTTTCAGGTATTTAATAGCATCGGAAAACGGAAATGTCGATTCTCCTCCTAATACAGGACAGTTGCTTTCATCGGCAAGCATCCATTCATCAGAAGCTACATTTTGAAGAGTGTATTCAACTCTCTGAGTTTCTCTGATGTCGAGAAGTTCTCCTTTGTCAGAGTCTTGTGGTCTGCACTGAATCATGACCGTTTCTTTTTCTTTGTCCCAGTACCAATAACCGCCCCAAGACGGAAGTTTGACTTTTCCTCCTTGTTTCATCACTTTTAATGCTTCGATAAAATTCATTCTAATTTTCCCCTTCCTATTCAATTTTCCCGCACTTCACACAACGCCGCACATATCCCTTTGCAGTCTTGTCGTAGTGTTTGCGGTACTTGTGCTTACAAAATCTCTGTTTCAGCCATTTAAGCATATCTTTCCTCCTAAAGTAACGCCTGCACCTGCTCTTTCAAGCTCTCCGGTACATCATCAATTGTCAAGTGTCCACCTTTGATTCTGTTTGCCAAAAACTGTGCCATAACTTACACCCCCATTTTCATTGTTGCAAGAATTAACTCCTGCACCGCTTGGTCTGTGACTTCCTGCGCCGCCTGTGTTGCTTTCAGGTCGTTCTGTAATTTACCATAGGCGCTCATTCCGTCATCCACTGCTTCGTATTCTTTGATTACATTTTCTTCTGTCTCTGTATATCCGACAAAGACAAGGTTACTGAATCCCTCTGGTTTCTCTTCCTTGAGCGGTTTGTAGCCCTCTTTTTTGATGGAGCTGATTCTTACAGTTCCGTTTTCCATAATTTTTGCATAGTTCATGTTACTTCTCCTTTCGATATGTTACTTTAATATCTGGGTCAAGCTCCCCTCCGTCTGCTGTGATGACTGTGGTAGGGTAGTAGGTTTTTAATGCTCGGATAGCGTTTTGTTCGGATTGCGGGAGGGGGGCAAATTGCGATTCTATTGTTTCGTATATCACCTTATAATGCATATGTTCTTTGGCGGTCATTATTGTATCTGTATCTGACACATATATAATCACATTTTGCATCATCGGTTTTGGAACATAATGTATTTTGCTGTCTTTCGTGCTCAATCCCGCTACTGAGTATATTTTGTTGTAATCGTAGTTAAACAATGCTCCTTGCAATGATACCGAAAAATACTTCCCTCCATCCTTGCCGTATATTGGTTCGCTATCTTTTACGAGCGCAGATAAGTCATTTACTACTCTGTGCTTATACAGCCACCCAATCTCTCCACCCTGCTCTACCAGTCTGTCCCACTTTGTGATTGGTCTGTCGGATGTGATGGTGAGGGTTTGCTCTTTGTAGGGTTGGTAGGGGGTTTGAGTATCTGAGATTTCAACTTGCAAATATTGGCATAATTCATTTTTTAAAGCATTTATATTTCCAGCGTAGCTAAGGTATACTGTATCCTGATTGGCTTGGAACTGTAATAAGTTATGAGCAAGACTACTAGATCCCGAATGATATAACCATCCAAATATTTGCGTTGTTGACCCCGCTACTCTAGATATACACGTATAAAAACCTAAGCCATCTGATAATTTTTTCGAATATTGCACCGTAACTGTTTTAGTACCCTTTCCAATATATATTGGGACGTATCTATATGATTCTCCAAAAGGATTCTCGCTTGTAACTTTGTCTTTATCAAACAAATTCTTCCCAGTAAACTTCGCATCAACTTCATATTTCTGCTTATCCTCATTCCACTTTCCAGAGTTTTTAATTTCCTGTGGATATTCTGGGCTTGGGGAGGGTTTACCTCCTGTGTAGGGTTCGTAAGAGGTTTGAGTTGGAGAAATCTCCACTTGAAAAGTTTGAATTGCATCAAGAAATGCCGGAACATTACTTTCGCTTACAATTAAGTATGCATAATCACCAGTCGCAGTTAATGTCTTCTTGTTTGCGATAAGAGATGGTGTTGTGGCATGATACATATATTCGCTAATGCTACTTTCCTTGAAACCTACACCGAAATATAACGGAAGTCCAGTATTGAGTTTTTCTAAATAAGAAAATGTAACCTTATTTCCTGTTCCGACATATATCGGATAGTTCTGGTAACCGCTTATGTGTTTCCAATTGCTTTCATCTTTCGCTTTTTCACGATTAAACAAATTCTTCCCACTCGTCTGCACCTGCTCCGTCTTCCCACCAAGCTCCAACCTCTCAAGCGGCGCATCCAAGCTGTTCGGCAGTACCAGCATCCCTGTACCCTCTAGCTCTACCCTGTCATAATTCGGTGGCTGTGGAGTGGAGACTCCAAGAGGGCAGATCATATCCACTCCTATGATTCCAGTTCCGTCTACCATTTTAAGCATTGTACTTCCACTCCTTTTTCGCTGGTTGCTGTGGGAATGATCTGGACGAGGTTGCTTCCTGCGTAGTAATTTTTGTTCCTAATTACAGTTTGCGCCGTCTGCGCTGGAATCAATGCGCTTTCTTCCTTTGTCGCACTTTCTTTGAGCGCAACATACACATCCCCATCTGTAAAATTCTTCACAAGGTACTCTTTCCCCTCATGCGCAAATTCCAGAATCAGTGCCTGCTCACTTGTTGTGGCCGCTCTGATAAAAGTCTCTGTTTTACTCATATTTTCACCTCACTTTCACGTGTTCCGGAAATTCTTCCGCAATCAAACAAATACCAATGAAAAAGGAATCCACCAGAGTTTTTGATTTCTCTGACAGATTCCTGTATTCTATCTCAGCCTTTCCGGGAGATATTCTGTATTCTATTTCATCATCTGTTAAATTTTCAATCGACTGAATCAGCGTCTGTGTAAGTGCCGTAACACCAGCACAAACAATGTCTTTTCCATATTCAGCGTACCCGGCGTGTCCAGAGATTTCAATTCGCTCTGGACGGATTCTCACCTCAATCAAATTACATCACCTCCAAAATGCGCATAAAAATACCATCAGCCCGCTCGACCGATGGTATTACATTGCTTCAATTTCTACTTCTTTTACTAGATCGTTTAACGACTTTCCACTATAAAATTTATCATTCATAACTTTATCCACATTATCATACTCTTTCACGTCATCGCCATGCCACGCTTGATATGTCGGAACATAATTATGAACTTCAACTGTCACTCCAGATGACAATCCTCTGTAAGAGAAAGAAATATCATTGCAACACTCAGATAAAATTTGTCTTAATTCATCTTTATTCATAATATATCGCCATTCTCCTTTCTTTCCTCTTTGCTTAATTCGCGAGTTGTCTTATTCTTCAGTCTACCATCATCTCCCCATGTATAATCATGTACGTGTTCCCCATGTTCTCCATAAGGGTGCTGCTTTGGATTCCCATGATCGGTTGCGTGGATATCTTTAGATTTTAATTTTGACTCTCCGTAAAAAGCTCTTACATCTACTTTCCCATCTTTTCCAATGTGATCTATTACCATTCCCGCCTCTGCCATTTTAGGAGTACCGGAATGTCCGCTGACAGTTTTATCTGCCTTTATTATATCAAACGTAGATTTCTTTTCAACCCTCTTCTTCCAAGTTTCAAAATCCATCCCGTGCTCAGAATACCCGTCCAGCCATTCTCGATACTCTTTATCATCCATATATGCTGCTGTACTGCAATGACAATTAGGATGCATTGGATGCGCATTTTCTCCAGGCATCATTTTTGATACTTTAAAATGTTTTCCGTCCAACGATCTACAGATCGGACAGGCGGTAGGTTCTGCGATAAACTCATACTCATCAAATCCATTGCGGATATAAGACTGTTTCTGCGCTTCTGCCTGCACTCTTGATAACTCCGTTGCCATCAACCGCTCTGCATTTTCCCGGCTTGCTCCAAACAGTTTGGTAAGGTGTCTTGCCAGTGTTCTCGGATTCTTACCCTGTATCAAACCAGTCTGTAATAGCTTAGACAATTCAGCTTTCAGCATATCTTGATACATCCAAATACGGTCTGAGTATCTCGCATTGTGGAAAGAAGCGTTCACGATCGAATGTGCCATCTTCGCATTGTTCTGGATGGATTTTCCAAGAATTCCAGCCTGCCTTTCAAATTCTTCCAGTGTTTTCTCCGTCAGGATCTGGTCAAAATACTTCTGAAGCTCATCAAATCCACCAACAAGATGCATTCCGATATTTGCTTTTAGCATTTCAAGCCTGTTGATCTTCATAGCTGCATTGTATAGCCGCATCTCTTCGTTGGCTTCTTTTGAAAAATTCTTATCCTTTACATACCGTTTCGCCTTCCGGCTGTATGCATCAATATCCATTTTAGATACCCGTTTCTTTGCTTCTGCGATTGTGATTCCTTCTGCTTTTGCATATCGTGTGTAAAATCCATTGATCTCTTTCTGGATTTCATCCATCATATTCACATAGATCTTCTCAATCTCTTTCGCGTATTCAGCTTCGTCCTTGATATTCTTCTTCCTCTGTTCTTCTTCCCTATTCTTCCAGTACGTCCCGCTGCTCATCCGCCGCACCTCCGAACATCCGCTTCTCTACGATTGTTTCCTGCTTCTTTTTGTCCTCTTTCTCCATTCTGTCAATTTCCTCGGACGCATCTTTTACGATAGATAACACCTGCAGCTGCGTTTCCCTGGACACGATGCTCTCAAGTGCCTGTGCTGTCTGCGCTTCCTCCAAGAGATTCTTCGGGATATTTCTGCTCGTCGTAAAATCAATATCTTTCCATGCGTCCCGATCTGACACATTTGTTGCAAGAGAGCAAAACAGCTTATATCGTTTCCTCATGGACTTTTCAACTTTACGGTCAAATGTTAGTGCAAGATTGCTCATGGACTGTAATTTGTATGCGAGAGAAGTTCCGGAAGCATTTCCAAAAGATTCATCACTGATGTTCGCTACCATACTTGTCTGATAAATCAAATCCTCAAGCCGATTCAAAAGATTTTCCTGTGTTCCGTCTGCCGTAGGTTTGCCAAGAAACTGCACGATAATGTCCTTTGCATTATCTGTCCCATACAGGTTTATGATCCGATTATCACGAATTTTATAAACGCCTTCCTCATCCAGTTCGGCGCCAAGCACTGCAAGATACGCTTCTGCGAAAGAATCTACATCATTTGCCTTTTCTCCGATCACTCGGTTGTATGTTTCTACCATGCCGGCAACTTCTTCATACAGACCGATCCTCTCATCGTTCAGCAAGTATTCCACGCAATTGATGCGCCCATAAGGGTTCAGCACTCCATCCTGCATCTTTTCTCCCTCAAATGGGATGATTTCTGCCCTTGTAAGTATCTCGCCATACCTTGTGACATTATCGTCTTTTTTCCCATATCTGACAGCAAATAGAGCGCGGCTCTTTACGGTATCATCGTAGACAACAAACAGTTCTTTTGGATTGCAGACTACTGTCTTTGTCTTTGCTTCTTCGTCCTGGTAAAAATATTCGAATGCATGTCCGTAAATGCAGCACTTCTTCGCCAGCTCATATTCCTGATCTGAGATATCATTATCCCGGTCAAATTCAAGGATCGCATCTTTTATTTTTTCGTCCGGATGTGATTTTTTAACAGGAATCCCATAAGCATATCCCAAAAAGGTCTCTGTGATATACCTTGGGAAATTCACTGCCAGTCGGTTATCCGGCTTCCATGATTCCTTTTCCGGAAGACGGAATACATCATGGAATCCTTTGTATAGATTCTCAAGGTATCTGTACCTTGGCATTCGTTCTTCATGCTTGCGAATATACTCATCTACTAATGTCATATTGATTTCTTTGTCAGCGGAACATAAAAGCGGTTCCGGCAACTTATATGGTCTTTTCCCATTCATTCTATATCCCTCCTCTAAAGGTCTTTAACTTCACTTTACCTTTTCTCTCCTGCTCAATAGAATATCTGAGCATTGCCATTGCGTCATCAAAGAAATTCACTGGCTCGTCTGTGAAAGTATTCGTTTTCTCATCCTTTTTCCATTTCCACTGCTGGATCTCCTTGATTGTGTTTACGCAAGATGGATGAATGTAGATGGTGTGCTGTTTTAGGTAATCAATCTGCGCTTTCACGCTGTTCGGCTCTTTCTTAACCGGGCGTGCTCTGTATCCTGCTTTCTGCCACATCTTAATCCTGTCCGGCTCCGCAGAATCACAATACATGGTAATTCGCTTCTGGAATTTTCCCTCGGCCATCTGTATGATCTCTGATGTATCTTTTTCAAATACATACAATTCCCGGCATAAGTAGACATCTCCATCCTTGAATCCAACCTCCCCGATACAGTTCGCATGGTTGAATCCAAAATCCTGTGAATTTACCATGTAATCGAATCTTTCTGGGGATGTATCGAATTCCTCAATCACATAATTTGTAAGAATCAGACCTCCGGTCTCTCCCCATTCACCAAGTCCGTAAATCCGATATCCATCCGGATCCCGTTCTTTACGCATCATCATGCGCCGGTGATACGCTTCATCTATGAACCGGTTCTGCAGGTACGTAGACTGGTGTGTGTATACATCATCACTTTTTATGTCGAAATATTTCGCTTTTAACCAGTGCGTTGCTGACACCGGATTGAAGCTGAATGTAATCTGGTAATACAAAAATGGATTGAATGACAAGTCACCTCTGAGTCGGTCATCGAGAATATCGACATCCGCTTCATATAGCTCCGTTGCTTCTTCAATCCATATCCATGTTAATTTTCCGACATCAAATGTGATAGACTTTACTTTTTCTCGCTGTCCATCATCTTTCATTCCTCGGAAAATCACTTTATTTCCTGTCACTTTCGAGATCAGCTCCATTGGATTACTTCTGATCTGCCAGAATAATCCTGCTTTATCCCCGTATATTTTATATATTGCACTCTTCAATTCTGCATAGGTGCTATCCTTGTTTGTTGTGTCTACTTTCCGGACGCACAAGAGATTTGCACCTTTATACTTTGGATCGCCAAGTTTGATGATAAAATTCTGTGCAATGTTTACTGACTTCCCAGAACCGGCAGAGCCTTTTGCCAATCGGTATCGTTTCTTGCACTCATTGAACTCTTTGAAATTTCTGTTAAATCCAACATTAACTTCTTTCATCCTCATCACCATAGTCTACCACAATCTTCATGTCCATATCTCCTGCTACATCCAGCTTGTCATTCCACATGCCTAAATGCCTGCCGAGAAGTTCCAGAGCCTTCACCTTGTCGCAGGGTTTCTGTTCCAATCCATCGCGCCCCTTTTTAATTGTTCCTAGGGCTCGCTGCTGTTCCTCTGTAAGGTTATCTGTAAGCTCCAATTCTACAGTCCGATACAATATCGGCTCTCCATCTTCTCCTACGAGTGGAACGATATTCCCGTTTACCTCTACGGTTGCCTGCTTCTCCACTACTTTTGCATAGTCAGAAGCCTTGGAAAAAGCAATGGCAGCCAGTTCATTTAAAACTCGATCCTGCGTGATTTCCGTCCGCTTCTGCCGCTCTTCCATTCTTTCGGTAATATATTCTGCAACCTTAGCATTTCTTAGCAACTTACTTCCATTTACTGCTGCTGACTCTTCTTTCTTTACACTCGGATATGCAACGCGGTAAGCCCGTGTGGCATTCAAATCAATCAGGTATTCATCTGCAAATATTTTCTGTTTTTCTGTCATAGGACTCACCACCTTTATAGCATAATAAAAGCACCCATCTCTGGATGCTAAGAATTTAGGACTACTGCAAAATAAGAATTAATAACGCCAACAAAAACCAAAATAACCAAATACACAATCAAAATTTATAAGAAAAAGGAGGAAACTTTGCAGTAGTCCACAGCGGGTATAGCAGGAATCGAACCTGCGACACATCGGTTAACAGCCGATCGCTCTACCAACTGAGCTATACACCCGTAGGATGCCTTTTATTGACACCCTTTACCCTATCCGCACTCAGGTACTGACACTAAATATAGATCGCTGAATCTATTTTTGTTTGTTTTGCAGATCTGCGGATATCTGCTTTTTGGTACCATTGCAATGTAAGTCCGGTGTGCACTCCCAGAACAGACCTCAGCTGTGCAGCCTGTATACTCACATCACAAAGCCGTGTACAGGAGTCGAACCTGTCTGCCCTACATTTGCCACGGCATAAGAAAAAGCACCACCACATAAGTGATAGTGCCTTTTTATCTTCTTTCACTCTTTCAGTATACCAGTCAAGCCACTATATGTCAATAGTTTTAGAACATTTAGAACACATTATTCCAGTGTACTTTTAACATACTGCAGCACTGATTATGCGGCACTCCAACTTCTGTGGAAATTTCATATTCATCCATTCCGTTTATATATTTCAATTCCATTACCATGCGTAGAATATTGTCCGGCAACTGGTTTATGTATTTTCTCGCTTCTTTGATGAGTAACTCGTTTTCGAAGTATAGCGCTCGATATTCCGTTTCAATATCCACACTATCATCAATATCGCTCATACTGTCATCTATCCCGCCTTTTCCCGATGGCATACCACTCATATTGATTTCGGATGACATTGCCGCATATTTATGTGCTTTATACAATTCAGCTAGCCGTTCCATTCTGATGTTATTTTTATGTATTTGCTTTATGCGTGCTTCCGTCATCACTCATCACACTCCCTTTCGTATCTACTCCCCATTTTTTCAAGCAGTCCTCCACAGAGTACGCACCTCTTTGCATCCACTTCTTGGCATTCTCTGTTGGTTCATGTTCGGCCAGATCTGCAAAGTGATCATCCCGATCCCGTTTCATTTCCTTTGCGCTGCGTCTGTGCTTTAAGATTCCTCTCATGCCGTCACCTCAATTTCCTCTCCTGTCAGCTCTTCAAGCTTTTGTCGCATTTCCTCGATGGTCATTTTCTTTGGCTCTTTGCGCTCCCAGATAAGTTCAAGGTTTGAGTATAGCAGGATTTCGTTAAATCGTGATACGTTCTGGATCTTGTATATTCGCATGATATCAAAATCTTTATCTCCAGTTGTATCTATTAAATCCTCGTTGTAGTATATGAGCCGATGGCTTCCTTCTGCTCCGATCAACATGTCTCCTATAACGAGCCTTCTCCCATAACTTTTACTGCGGTACTCAACTACCATTCCGTCTTCCAGATCCGCCTTTGTAAATTCTTTCTGCATGTAATCACTCCATTCCAAGATTTTATAATTGTACTTTTCTGCAAAATCACGAGACGAATATTCTCCGTTTCCGTAATAACACGTTTCTCCTTTGTACTCTTCATAATTCGTCTTTTCCATATAGCTTTTGCCTGTGCACCATTTCATTCCATGTTCGTGCATCTGCTTGCAAAAGTCTACCGCTTCCTCCTCAGTCTTACAATGCACCACGATCTTATTGTATTTATTCTTAAATTCGTCCCAGTTAAATTTTTTCATCCTTCTACCTCACTATCTTTCGCACAATCCAATCCAAAAACACCACAAATAACAGTACCGGAAACCCTCCAGCCAGAAGATAATCTGCTCCTTCAAGTTCTACTTCCTCTTCGATTCCTGTTTTTAAAGCAATCACGGTTCCCAGTCCCAATATGTAGTAAAGGGTTAAGAATGCGATTATGATTAAAATGTCCATGTTATACCTCCTTGTATGGTTCTGGTAGTGACTGCCATGCAATAACTTCTTTATCTTCGGCTTTTATAAGCTCGCCATGCATTTCACTATAAATATACCATTCCTTATCTCTAACTCTATAAAAGCCCCACTTAACAGCTCCGTATGACGTTGACACATTCAGCATCGGATAATATTTTCCGTCATTTTCTTCCGGCAATTTCTCACTTACCGGAATCCAACCGTTTTTACTAGGGACATTTGTGTCATTAGCCAACTCTAAATACTTCTTCATTTTATGAATTGCTTGCACTATCACGCCATCATCACAATTGCATATACCGCTTTCCACGCTACAACAAGCACCCTCACATTGATTAAAGCATTTTTCATTTTCTTCTATTAGTTCTTTGATCGCTGCAATTTCTTTTTCTTCCAAGATCTTCTCTAGTACGTTCATTCCACATTCTCCTTATCTGCATACTTCTCCACAATATCTACTGCACAAGTCAGCCCATAAATATAGCTTTCCAGCTCTTCTGCTGTTTTGCTTGCTCCGTGTCTTTTTCTTTCTTCTTTCAGCGTTTCGTAGACATCATTTTTCATGTTTTCGATTTCTTCCACGATCTTCTCTAGTACGTTCTCCATTATTCCGCTCTCCTAAAATCCTATATCATCTAAGAAAAAACCAATTTCTTCTTCAAATTCTTCTTTTTCAATACCATAATCTTCAAGCATTTCTTCTAATGGAAATACTTCAGACAGTTTTTTCATTAAGTATTCTGCTATTCCCTCTGTATCATATTCTTCGACAATAGTATCTTTCTGTAAAGGTTGAATCATTCCATCTTTTAAATGATGTGCAAATTCGTCAGCTCCAATAATTATTTTATTCCCTTTTGGAATAATTACTTTTTCTCCAAACATCTTCTCTACTTCTATATCACAATTTGATGTTAGGATTTGACCTATTTTGTATTTCATTTATTCCACTCTCCTATTCCGCATTCCTCGCATCGCACAAAAGCTGATATAACTTCTTCTCTGAATCCATGATTAACTTTAAGACTTGCTTCTCCTGAGCAAAACGGGCATTTCTTTAATTCTTCCATGTTACTCACTCCATTTAATTTTCTGACCGCAATTCGGGCAATAAAAATGTTCATAACCTTTTTCGCAAATATATTCACTTTTGCACGTAGGGCATTTAAAGTTAATGTCACCAAGTATGTAGTCCATTATATTCGGCTTCTTTTCCGTATCTCGTTCTTTCAGCTCATGCATCTCACACATCAACTTCGCGCACTGGCTGTTTGCAAAATCATTCACATTGTTATACTGGTTCAAAATATCGCACACAAACCGCCCCATCTTGCATTCTGCGCATTTATCGTCCAGCTCTATTCTATTTAGCTGATCTGGATACCTGCACAGGTCGTCGCATATATGCTCCATCATTTCTGTAGTGATCCCGTCCATCCATGTTTCTTTCACTTTTGGCATTAGTCATTCCTCCTACTACGCAAACCTAATTTGCTGCTCATCCTCATATATTTCTATGTTCGGCACCCTATTCCCGATTTTTAAATACGGGCAGTTTGCTTCTACCAGTTTCTGTGCCATGATTGGCACTACACTGTTTCCGATTCTAGCCACTTGTTTTGCGATCGGATATCTCCTGTATTTGTAATCCCTGTCAATAATGTAATCATCCGGAAATCCCTGCATTAATTTAAGTTCTTCCGGTTTTAACATTCTCAGGAAAATATCCTTCATGACATACTTTTCGCCTTCGATATCCAGAATCACATTTACCAGTCCGAAACGATCTTTTGTGGTAATCGTTGCAAGCGGATTTGAAAGTTCTTGTCCTCCGCCAGTTCCGTAATACTTAATTAAAAACGCAGATATCAATCCAAAATGCCCAGGTGATGTTGTGATTGTGTGTAAAGGTTCGTTGCATCCCTGTCCGATTCCACTTTTATAAAATTTTGTAACAAAAGCTGTCACCAGCCCGTACCTGTTTGATGTGTCGATTGTTTTAATTGGTTCTGTCAGCAACTGTCCTCTTGATTCTCCAATTTTTGTTTCTCCGTGGTATTGAATCATAAATGCAACAGCATCTTTATTTCTCACGATATAGGGAGATGGATTGTCTATTACATATTTTCTGATTCCATTTGCAATCCTTTTCATCGTTGCATCTGCCAACGGTTTTGGTCTATCAAATATTGTTTTCCCTAAATCAGACCAATCGATATATGCCCCGCATTCCTGCCATTTCGGATCTCTGGATTTAAAATTTGTCTTTTCTGGCCACACGATGTCTTTTCCATCTCTCCTGAAAATTGCATACCAGCGTTTTCTCGTGGTAGGTGCGCCGTAGTCTGCCGCAATAAGCTCCCGGCAGTCGAATATATACCCAAGACTCTTCATTGCCGTAATGAACTTCTTATAATCTTCCCCACGCCGTTCCTTAATCGGATGCCCTTTTTCATCCAGCGGTCCCCATTGCTGAATCTCTTCCACGTTTTCCATGATAATCACATCAGGGAGAATTGCTTTTGCGTGTTTGTATACCGCCCAAGGCAAAATCCGAAGCCCTTTTTCCCTCGGCTTCCCGCCTTTTGCCTTGCTGTGGCTGGTACAATCAGGACTCGCCCACATTAAAGCAACTCGCTTTCCTTTCACATATTTCTTCAAATCTACCCTGAAGATATCTTCTGTGAGATGCAATGTTTTCGGGTGGTTTGTCTTGTGCATCAAAATTGCATCCGGATCGTGATTGATTGCAATATCTACTTGTCTTCCAAGTGCCATTTCTATTCCTACGCTCGCTCCACCTCCTCCGGCGAAGCAATCTATAATCAAATTTTCCATTTTCTCAGAAGCCCGGTATACCCTTGCCCCGGCCGGAGGCTGGCTCCTTTCTATTTTTCGCTTATTTTCTTCTTATTCCCTCGCAACTGCTTGCAAAGCTCTCCCCACTCAATTGCTTTGCTCCGCGTCCATCTTTTGGCTGATTTCCTCTTTCGAATCCCGTTTTCATCCATGTACCGGATAAGATCATCTCTCGTAAATTCCACTTTCTGAATGTCATGCAAGACTTTATGGATATGCTCATCCGAGCATCCGAGTTTTACCATCTCTTCGATTTGGAACTGGTACGGATCCAGAAAGTGTGCTGGCCTACGCATTTTCAACCTCTCTTTCCAACCATTCTTTCTGGGCTTTGTAAAGTCCTAGATATGTTTCACGATTACCATCATAATCCCCATGTTCTGCATCTTCTTCAATTCTAGCTAAAAGCATTTTCACTGCGGAGATTTCTGGCGTATCCGTTTCTCCTGTTATGCTATTTAACTTCTCATTGTTTGTCATTTTCCTCTCACCCTCTTCTTTCTCTTGCGCTTGGAGCTAACTTTTGTGTAAAAATCCATGTTTCCGTGTCTTTTCTTGCAAATCTTAAACCCGTATCTTTTCATGTTCATGCCTGTTCACCCTTTAAACTCCACCATGCTTTCACATTCTTTCCGTACCCTGTAGTCTGGATTCTTACTCCAAGTTCTGCTTTTGCTTTCATAATGTCCGACCTTTTAATTCCTGCCGCTTCTGACTCCATGAGCAACTTCGCCCCGTCATAGCGTCCACCTTCCATCTTGTCTTGCAGCCACTCTAATGCTTTGTCGTAGTCGGTCTTTGACATCGTATTGACCTTGTCCTTGATCTTTTCCAATTGGACGGTATTGGTGTTCATCTTATTCCAGATCTTCTCAAAATTCTCCTGCATGATTCTGCGATTCTCTAAAATCTCATCCCGGATGACTGTAAGTGCCTGTGCTGCGGTCATCCCTTTCTTTTCTGGCTCTTTCACCAGACTTCCCGGTTCAAGTCCGAGAAGTAAACACATGGTTCTTTCAAAATCTTCTGTCTGTTCCGGGTTCTTCGCCATATTGCAGACAAAAGACTTGCTTCTCCCGAGTTCTGCTGAGAATTTTTCTTTCGTCTTGCCCTGTTTTTCCAGTTCCTTGCAGAGCAAAGCGTAATTTATTATTACTTTCTTCGGTTCCATAGTTCCTCCTTAATTCGAATTCAACAACTGCTCTTCCAGAGAGTCCATGTCGTATCCTCTGCGTTCGAAGTTGTTTAAGTTTCTGCTTACCGGCGGTTTTGATTGCTTCTCTGCTCTTCCCGGCTCATTATCAAAATTTCCTCCTAGAATCTTTTTTAAATTCTCTTCTTTGATAATCCAGTTAAAATTCGCCTTGAATTTGTAATCCCCTTTGCTTTCTTCGCCTTTCAGGAATTTGCTGTTCTCTGCTTTTGCAAATGCGGTTCTGATCTGGCTAAAGCTAAATTTCTTACAGGCTGCATCAATGTCTTCCTTCCTACTATCGGAAATCCGCTCAACTCTATCAAAGCTCTTACAGATATCATTAAATGTGTCGGCGATCAGCTGATAGCTTATTTTGCTATCAGTCTTATCTCTTACTCTATCTCTATTCTCTAACTCTATATCTATATCTGTGTTACACTTCTGTACATTGTTGTTACACTCTGTTACATTCGTGTTACATTGTAACGCCTTATTTTTTCTTGATGCCCTAACGCGCTCCGCCGATTCCGATTCCGAACAGATTAAAGACCGGGTTTCCGTCATTAAAAATTCTGTTTCGGAACAGGGCTCAATAAGTCCTTGAGATAGTAGGTATTGCACAGTTACTTTCACATTGTCTGGATCTTCATCTATTGTCAGAGCAATTTCTTCTGAAAAACTCTCTTCGATCCCATCAAAAAACAGCTTTCCGCCATTGCTTAAACTCAACAGCTGCATTTTTAGATAGATAATGGTATACGTATCACCACCAGCAATTTTCCGTAACTTTTTAATTTTGGGCTGTGTAAAAAAATCTTTCTGTAGCTTAAGCCAGTAGTATCGTTTTGACATTAAATCACAGCCTTTCTGTATCTATCTGCATTCCAGACTGGTATTCGCGGTATATTTGCATCCAATCATCCAGTTCCATCGTAACAAGGATTTTATGATTGTTTTTCTTATGGAATACAGCGGGAAGATTTCCTGTTCTATTCGCTGCGGCATCTCTCTTTGCTTGATCCATCCAGTCATAAAGTCGCATCTGCTCTTGATGTTTCGCTTCCACATGAATTAAAGGAAGACCAACCACGTCTGAAGCATCGCCTGTATTTCCGCAGTATTGCGCTGTTCTGCGCGCTTCTTTATATCCATAATCGCGGAAGATACCAGCTAATTCCCGTTCAAATCTTGCGCCTTTCTTTTTACTATTTACTGACATTCCATTTCCTTTCTTTGTAGTGCAGGCAAGGCTCATCCTTTTCCTTGCCTTTGCACTCCCAAAATCTCTCGCAATGTATGCATTCTCTTGTTTTCTTCATGTGATCGCCCTACATGAACGGAAGTTCTTCATCAACTCCATCAGGGACGTTTTGGAATCCATCGGGATCCGGCTGTCCGTATTGCGGAGCAGACTGTCCGATGCTTCCCTTGCTTTCGCAGAACTCAAATCCACTGACGATCATCTGCATTCCGTAATACTTCACACCGTCTTTCTCGTAGTTGTTGTTCCTCATTTCTCCATCAATTAAGAGTTTCGTTCCCTTTCCAACATTGCACTTTTCGAATGTTTCCGCAATCTTTCCAAATGCTACACACCGGAAAAAGTCAGCTTCTGGATCTCCGTCTCTCTTAAATCTGCGGTTTACGGCAAAATTAAAACTTGCTACTGCTTTCCCGTCATTTGTGTATCTCATTTCTATATCTGCCGTCAGTCGTCCGCATAAAATAATTTTATTCATATCAATTCACCTCTTAATTTCCAAACAATGCCGCTGCTGCGCTCTGTCCTCTTTCGGAAGATTCAGTTTTTTCTTCCTGCGACTGTTCCATGTCAATAATCTCCGCATCGCTATCGTTATCGACGTATGTTTTTGTTCCGTCATCGTTTATCACTGCCATATCTGCATCCATTGCCGACATCATATCGATAGACATGATTCCCCATTTAGAGATCAGCTGACGCAGCATAGTTTTATATGCCATTCCGTCAAAATCCTTTTCCCAGAACGTGTATCCCTTTTTCGCCTGATATCCTTTGGAATACTTTAATGCATGAGCTTCCATTTTCTTTTTGCTCCAATAGATCGCCTTTTTAAACCCATTTGTATACTCAAACATTGCATAATATCCGATTGTTTCAGCCTGTTCCCTTGCTTCTTCATCCTCGATCAGATGCACCTCAATCTCTTCGTTCAGAGGATCAAACCTGACAAGCTCGCCCTCTTTAATCGCCAGTACGTTCAGTTTTTTGTACTGCCCGGAACGAATTGCGAGCTGGATATACCCTTTATATCCAAGCTGGAACTGCGCCACCTTGCCTTTGTTTCTGTCATTAAACGGTACGAGGTAATACTGTCCCAACTGCGGAGACGGTGAAAGGTTCAGCGACTCCCCAAGCAGCGCACCGGAAAGGATTGATTGATTCGTGCATTCCTGTAATGCTGCATTGTTATTTACAGCCGATACAATTGCAGAAATAAATCTCTGACCGTTCTTCCCACCGATCACATTATTAATCTGGTTTTTAACTGCTTCCTGTGTCAAATACGCTGAAATTCCTGTGTTTTTTCTTGCTGTTAAGCTGTTTCCTACTGCCATTTTTCTTCTCCTTTTCTATTTCACTAAATTTTCTAACGTTGTTTTTATTCCTTTAAATCCACCAGTTTCAAGATACACTCTTGTGTTAAAGAAAATCAGTTCGCTTGTTTCTTTGTTAAATCCGGCAGAAACACCGTTTTTAATGCAAACATTCTTTAATAACATCAGCACCACTTCAAGCTCTTGTTTTGTCTCTTCATTCATTCTTCTACTCCTAAATCAATCCTATTTCACCGAAAAGCTCTCTTGCTCCGTCATCTTCTTTTGCAATTTCTGAAATTCCCATATTGTAATAATTCTGAAACACTTTGCTAATCAAATACTTCGAATCTTCTGAAATTATAGCTGGCTTATATTTAATTCCTCTTACTGCAAAATAATTCGCCAAGTTCTGTGCATCCATTACCGTTAAATTTGCCGCAAATGATACCCACTGCCGTTCAACGCATTTTCCCATGTCTGTTTCCGGTGGATTCATGCATTCTTCAAAAGATTTTGCATCTGTAAATCCAATCTGTCCGGGAAGATCATCTTCTTTCTTCTGGAACTCTGCTGCCTTTTTCGCTTCCTTCTCCGCTTTCAATCTTGCCTGCTCTGCTTCATGTTCTGCTTTTTTCTTCTGGATTTCTGCAAGTCGCTGCCCTTCACTTAACGCCCTGTTGATATCCAGAGTGGATTTATAGACTTCTAATGCTTCAAAGCCAAATTCCGGCAATCTCGAAAGCGTATCCACATCTTTCTCCACGCTTGTGATAAATGCATTCATAACATCTTCGATGGACCTCATGGATGTTGTCTTATTTAACCATCTACTGTCAAAAATACATTCCAAAGAAATTTCGAACGGTGTTGATTTACTGTTCCAGAGTTCCTCGATTTGCTTCCGTTTTTCCTGCTTCTCGTACTCTTCAAATTCCTTAATTTGCTTATCAATAAGGTTAATAGGATCGTTAATAAGCTTAATTAAGGCGTTAATTTGAGTCTTAAATTCGTTAAATGGCTCTAAATAAGCCTTTTCCAGTCTTATTCTTTCGTCATTTAAGGCTTTTTTCAGCTTATTTAAGCTTGCTTTATCTGATTTAGCATCCTTAATTTGCTCTCCGGTGTACACTAAATTACTGTGGTCTTCTACTATTTTCTGTATTTCTGACCTTAATTCTTCATAATTAAATGTAATTTTCTCCGGCATTTTCACTTCATTGACTCTTAATTCCATGTTTTTCTCTCCTTTATCTTCTTATTACATCCGGAAGGATAAGCGGCGGGCATTCATCTCGCTCCACGTATCCCCAGAATCGTTTTCCTTCTTTCATCAGGTATTCCATATCTTCTTTCACATCTTTCCGTTCAAAATGGTAATGTTTTGTTTGAACGAATACCTCACCAGCATATTCACTTTTTAGCTGCGCTTTTAACTCGCAAAAATCAGCCTCAAGAACTGCCATATATAGCAAGCATTGACAATAATAATTGTCCGGGATTCTCTCATCCCATTTTTTTCGCATTGCGCTATTCAGAATGTTCGTTGTCTTACATTCCCAGATTCCGAGTCTCCCATCTCCATCAAAAAGCCAACCATCTACTGAAGCCTGTGCCCAGGGATATTTATCATTACGAAAGCTGTTGTTTTCTTCATATCTCACTTGGTATTCTGGAAAGTCCAGCCGGAAGAGTTCTCTTAATAATGGCTCTGCCTGTGTACCATATTTAATATAAGGAAGATTTGAAATGTCTTTTGCTTCCTTTCTTCCAGTTTTCAATTCCCACAACTCCACATTTGTCATGTACGGATTCTTCCCGATTACAGCGGCGATTTCGGAACCGCCGATTCCATTTTTTCTATTTTTAAGCCATTCTTCATGGTTGCTAAGTATTGTTTTTGTAATCATTTGACTTTTCCTCAAATTTTCTCTATACTTTAACTGGTTTAATTTCTTGAGTGCTTGAGGGTTGCCGCCCTATGACAGCACTCTTTTTTAATACCCAAACACCAACCACCATCCGATCAACGCCAGCACGAACCCGATCACAGCTGCTGCAACCTTGTGCCAGTAAGGCTTGTCCTCTTCTTCCGGCAGATCTACGGATACGGAGCGGATATCCCAACTGTTTAATGTGTTGGGGTGGTGGGTAGTCTGGCAGTGGTAGGTTCCTTTAATTTTCATCGTCTGCCTCCTTTAATTTCACGGATTTCATGCCTTTCATTTCCAAAGCCATCCTGTAATTTTCCAGACAGGCGATTGCGTGTAACTTTTGCTCCTCAGAATACCCATCAACCCTTTCTGTGGATTCCAACGCCTGGATGAATTTCTCAATTTGATTGATTGTCAGCCTTTTCATAGCTTGTCCTCCCTTCATAACAATTACAATATCAAGCCACCAAGTCTCTGTTTCTCTTCTTCCGGGATTCTCAACGCCTTGCATATCAGTCTTAATTCCCGTAGGTTAAATTTATCCGGCTCACGTATTTTGGCGTACAGGGTACTTTCTGGTATACCTGTAAGAACCGAAAGATCATCCGTTCCTATATCCTTTAGCCTTTTCGCGTTGTCAATGCTACCGCGTAAAACCCGGTTTTTTATTTCGTTTTCTCCAACTGCTGTTCTTGGCACGTTATCAATCCTCCGTCCTTTTCCTCTACCGCATCCATATCTGATCTCGCTTTCAAAATATCCATGCTATTCTTTGCGAGCATAAATCCCTGCGGATCATTTTCTGCCAGATACTTCGCTTTTTTCACCATTTCTGCAATCTCTTTTCTGTCTTTTTCGCTCATGTGTACCTCCTTATGCTGCGTTCTGTTCAATTACTGGGTGGATTCCGTTTTTCTTGAGTTCCTCGTATAAAAACAGGCGCCCTTTCTGTGTCCACTGCGTCTGCATTGTTACATCCGGATCTCCGTTGCTCCTTGTAATATCAATGGTTTTACTATGTACATACCCGCAATTTTGATATTTAGAGTAAAGAACCCACTGCTTATTAACCTTGTACTGGATTTTCATATCATTCAAAATCCGGTTAAATCGCACGGCTGACATTCCGTAGTCCTTGGCGATCTGCGTGGTTGCCACCAACGATTTTGATTCCAGAATGTGGTCAACGTAATTCGCTTTCGGTGTCATTTCCTCGATTAACTTCTGTTGTTCTACAACTTGTCCGCCAAGGAATTTGCACCTGTCTTTTAAGCTGTCAATGGTCTTGCCTGCCATCTTTAAGGCTCTGGCCATTACCTGTTCCGGTGTATTCCATGCTTTCTCGAGGTCAATTAATCTTTGTCTGCATTCTCTCCCTTTGTCAGTTCTGCTCATAAGGCAAATGTGCTTTGCCATGTCTACTGACAAATCAAAATCTTCAACCTCTCTCTGTACTTCTCTTCCACCCTCGATCTGAACTCGTACTTTCAGGTACGGGTTGGAGAAATCCTCATTCTCAATAAATCCTTGCGAATTCTTTTCGAACCATTCAGAAAATCTTTTTCTGATTCCAAGAGCCTTATGAAGATCTCTGGCTGATACGGTTGGTTCGTTACCGTCCGTGTTGATTGCGAATAATTCGTTCAATACCTTTTACCTCCTATTTTTATTCTGTCGTAACCTCCGTGGCGGGATTGCTTTCTTTTTGCTTATCTCCTATACTGTAAATACAGGTGTTGCAGCACCGAGTATTATGAAAGGAGATTTATTATGCTTGACACATTATCAATCATTGTCAACACTACTGTATCTGTTATTTCTGCAATTATAGACTTCGCAGCCGTCCCATTGTCAGCTGCATCCGTATTTATCTTGGTGGTCGATCGGCATGAGAAAAAGGAAAGCGAAAAAATGAAACTTATCGTTACTCCCAAAAGGAAATATGCGAATAAGCAAACCGGTATGCTTTACCTTTACCTCAGTTTTTCCAACGAATCATCACTTCCTATATCTGTATTGGATATGAGACTCATGGCGTGTGATGATTATTCGGATAATTTCACAAAGTATGATGTTGCACAAGGGACTGTATCCGTTGAAAGCATGGAAATGATTCCAACCAACAGGAGGGGGAAACCAATTCCTGATACAAATGTGAAAAAAACTTCTCCAATCCCAATTGTGATACCTCCATATGGTGCTTACGGCGGTTATTTCGGATTTTATTTTAATAAAGAGGATGCATTCATTCTTTGTCACAAGGACGTGAGGTTAGAAATCATAACTTCTCGCAAATCATATAAAATCGAAATGAACTTAAATGCCGCTAATTTTTATGAAACGTCTTATCGTGACGATGGACTGGTGTTTGGAAAAAGCGTTATAGGAACTCTTTACGTAGACACAACGATTAAAAGCTTATAAAATCGTGCATTTCATTCTCGTTCCACATATTGGACAATAAGTGCTTTCCGCTTCTTCTTTGCTGCATGTTTTCAAAATTGCTGTGCAACAATTCGGACAGGTAGTTACTACGTCAATTAGCCTGTCCGCTATTGTGGTTTTTATCAGAATAGAAATGGATATCGCAATTAAGATAAACATGAACATAAAAAATATAAGAAAAAGCACTAAAACAATTATTGGGGCTCCTGGAACTAAATTCTTAAAACCACGCATCTTTCTCACCTCGCTTTCTTTAAACTCTGTCCTCTGCATCTTCCGGGCTTGGAACCGGCTTCGGCTGCATTGCAGTGCCGGAACGTGTCCGGCTAACATCCTGCATATTTTTTTAATATTTTAAAAATTTCAAAAGAAAAATTTGCATGTTCTGTGTATATCGAGTAGCTTTCTACTTCCCATTCTTTTAAAGTGTTCACGGAATCAAAACTTTTATCTAACATTCTTAATACTTTATTAATCTGTTTTTTCTGACATCTTGTCATGTTCTTCCTCTTTCTCCCCGTCATGCCGATAGGTCAGCTTTGTAAATTCAATTTAATAAATAGCTTCTATTACATCGTGTTGAATCTTTACTAATCTTGCTTTGCTAAGTCTCATTAACACTCTTGTCATAAGTTCATTTGATAAATACCAGTTCACACCGTCCAAGGCATCAAAGATTTTGCTTTTGTATTCTTTGTTCTCCTGTCCCCAGTTTAAAATTATGATTATGTTTTCTACGATTTCATTTTTCTTCATTTTCATTTCCTCGCTTTCGGTTTGTGGTGTTGCTTTGTTGTCTATGGTTACATTATACTGACCTTTGGTAACTTTGTCAACTCTTTTTTGTTGCCTTTGGTAACTTTTTTTCTTGACTTTGACTTTTTACTGATATATAATGTAATCAGAAAGGCGGTGAATGAATGTCTTACGGGAAAAGAGTATTTGATCTGAGAAAGCAGTTAAATTTAACTCTTGAGAAATTCGGTGAACCACTAGGAGTGACTAAGACTGCGATCTCTAGAATAGAGAAAGAAGAGCGTACAATAACAGATCAAATGGCTAAAGCCATATGTAGAGAATATGGAGTGAACGAAGAATGGCTATTATCTGGAACAGGAGAAATGTTCAAGCAGCCATCAGATGAAATAGGCTATTATGTAGAAGATTTACTGGAATATGACGGACATGGAAATCCTTTTTACGATATGATCATAGAAATGATGAAGAAATATCAAGAACTGGATGAAAAATCAAAAACTGTTATACGAGAGTACTTCAAAAGCGTAGGATCTGGATTAAATGAGAAAAGGGAAGACTAAAGTCTCCCTCTTCGCTCCAGATACCTATATAATATCGAAACAAGCTGTTTGATGATTTTGTAGTCATTACCATCTAGCTTGGATAACAAGATATTTAATTCGTCCATCGTGAGTCCCTCCTAACTGCAAAAACACTTGTTCGAAATTCCTGAACATATAATACTATCTCAGGGAACAAAAATCAATATTTTGTTCGAACATTTGTTCTGTTATTTTATGGCAATATTTTGCCCTCTATTAAGTAAACAGTTAAAATTCGGGAAACTTACGCAAAAATGGACAATCGTCCCAGATCTGGGACACTTATTGATATGGAGAGTCGATAAGGTCGGAAATTCGGACTTTTAATCCTTTGGCAAGTATTTCAAGCGTGTCAGCTGTCGGTGATATTTCACCGTTTGCGATGCGATTGATCGTTGATTTTGATATTCCAGTCGCAATGGATACTTGCCGAGTAGATAGGTTTTTATCGTACATGATCTTATCGAGTAGTATTTTCATAGTGGTTTAATTGTAATACACGCGATGAATGGAAGCTACAGGGAAATACTGGAAATTGTATAACCGCTTCGGCGTTTATATAGAGTAAAGTGGTGTTAATGTACATAAGAAAGTGAGGAAACTATGAAAAAGAAAATTGTAGCAATGTTATTAGTAGGAGCTATGGCATTATCCATTACAGCATGTGGTGGGGATGTCGAACCGTCCAAAGACGCCGAGGCAAAGACAGAAGCAACAACAGAGCAGAAAGAAGAATCAAAAGAAGAAGCACAGCCAGTCGATGACGGAATCATAGATTTTACAGCAGAAAAATTTAATGTAAAATATGTACGACATGAATTTGCGAATGATTATGAGGGAAATAAATGTCTGCTTTACTATTATACCTTTACAAATAATTCGGATGAAAATGCAACAGCTGGAATTGCTGCAAACGTACAGTGTTTTCAGGACGGTGGCGAGTGTGAAATGGGAATTATGGCAGAACAGAACGACTCTATGAACAATTACGCTATAAATGAAGTGCAGCCAGGTGGAACGGTTGAAGTATGCCAGGTATATAAATTGAAGAGTGATACTGAGCTCACAATCGAAGCATCCGATATGATATCGTTTGACAACAAGAAGGATACTCAGAAAATCGCCGTGCAATAAAATAAAAACCGCCCCAGTGCTACCAACACTGAGACGGTCTACATACCCGAAGATATGCGATTAAAATCCATGAATATTGTATCATCTTCGGAAACAGCTTGCAAGTGGAACATTTGTTTTGCGCTGGCTGTTATTTTTATACTAAAATTTAAGGAGATGATGAAATGGCAACAGCAAAACAACTTCCATCTGGTACATGGAGGTGCCTTGTATATAGCCACAAGGAAAAATTGTGCGCAGAAGATGGGACGCCGATTATTGACGAAAAGACAGGGAGGCAGAAAGAAAAGAGAATATACGAATCCTTTACAAGCTCCCTTCCGGGGCGAAAGGGAAAGCAGGATGCAGAAGCGCAGGCAGCTACATTTCTTGCAGAGCGAGAATTTAAACAGCGCCCGGAAAATCTAACCATAAAAGAGGCCTTTAAACGGTACATAGCCGCGAAAGAAAATGTGCTGTCAGAAACCACATTGCGCGGGTATGAGACGATTATGAACAACCAGATTGCAGATATTGCAGAAATCAGTATACGCAAGATCACACCAGAGAATGTGCAGATGTGGATCAATAATCTATCCGCAAGACTATCGCCAAAAACCGTAAAGAACGCCTATGGACTTTTTATCCCGGTAATGTCTATGTATGCCCCAGATCGGACATTTAAAACCACCCTCCCTCAGTCGGAAGAACTAGAGTATTATACTCCATCCGATCAAGATATAGTAAATCTAATAGAGTACATTAAGGGAACAGAACTTGAAAAAGCTGTGCTTCTGGCTGCTTTTGGTAGTCTCAGACGAGGGGAAGTGTGCGGGCTTGAAAAAGAGGATATAAACGGTAACTCAATCCGCGTCAGGATAACAAGAGTACGCGGAAGAAAAGGAATGATTGAGAAATCACCTAAAACGAAAAAGAGTTATAGATACATTATTTTCCCGGAATTTGTTATACGGAAATTTGATGATGTGGAGGGGAAGCTTGTTAAAATGCATCCAGAAGATATATCCAAAAAGTTCGGGCGCATACTGCAAGCTGCAGGTATACCAAAATTCCGCTTTCACGATCTCAGACATTATACCGCATCGATCATGCACGCTATCGGGATACCGGACCAGTATATCATGAAGCGTGGCGGTTGGAAATCTGATCGCGTGTTAAAAAAAGTCTATCGCAACACGATTGATGCAGAAGACAAGAAATTTATCGATAAAGTAAACTCACATTTTGAGAATATGCAACACGAAATGCAACACGCAGAAAAGGAAGCTTGATTTTACGTGCGTTTTAATCAAAATTGTGAGGGTTCGACTCCCGCCAGGTCCATTGAAAAGGGAACGGCGAAATATCGCACGTTCCCTTTTTACTATTTATTCATACTTTTCTTAACCACAATTTTTTATCACCACTGTGTCAGTTCTCTTACAAAATCATCGGCCGGATGCTCCTGTATTTCCCGGGGTGTACCAAGCTGTGCGATCCGCCCCTTTTCCATTACAAGCACGCGATCTCCCAATTTCATCGCTTCTTGAATATCGTGTGTAATAAATACGATTGTCATATGAAGCTGCTTTTGCAAAGACAGCATTTCATTTTGCATTGCCCGTTTTGTGATTTCATCCAAAGCTCCAAAGGGCTCATCCATTAATAAAATCTTTGCGTCTGCCGCAAGTGCTCTTGCAATGCCCACTCTCTGCTGCTGTCCTCCGGAAAGCTCCAACGGATAGCGATCTGCCATCTCTTCCGGAAGCCCTACTGTCTTTAGCAGACGCACCGCAAGTCTTCTGTTTTCGAGCTTGTCTTTCTTTCCGCTGATCACCGGAACATATGTAATATTCTCTGACACAGTCATATGCGGGAACAATCCTTTGTTCTGGATCACATATCCGATACTTCTGCGAAGAGTGATCAAGTCTGTCTCTGCCACATTCTTTTCTTGCACCAGTACCCTTCCGGAATCTGGAGTGTGAAGGCCGTTGATCATACGAAGCATGGTTGTCTTTCCACATCCGGAACGACCGATCACCGTCAAAAACTCCCCTTCCGGTATTTCCAGATTAAAATCTATAAGCACCTGTTCGTTTCCAAAACTTTTGTTTACATGTTCAAATCGAATCATTTCTATTCTTATCCTCTGTCTTGACTCTATTTCTTTAACAGTCCTTCTGCAAGCAGAAACTCTTTTGCTACTTCTGCTTCATCTTTTCCCTCTTCTTCTACCTGATAATTCAATTCTGCCATTTTTTCATCTGTCAGAATTCCATCCATCAGCTCAAGAGTTTCTTCCAGTTTTGGATATTTTTCCAAAGCATCTTTTCTGACCACTGTAGAACAATAGTAGTTGGTCTGATAATTCTTATCATCTTTTAATACCTTTACATCGTCCCTGCTGATCTGTGCATCTGTAGTATACCCGTTTGTCACGTCAATATCTCCCTTTTTCAGGGCTTCATATTTTAATCCAATATCAATATCCTTTACGGCTTTAAAATTCAAACCATACGCTTTGGAAAGTCCCGGGAATCCGTCTGCACGTTCAATATAATCCGGATTACCGCCGAATACCAATTGATCTGACACTTTTGCAAGATCGGAACAGGTCTCCAACTGATACTGATCCGCAGCTTCCTTTGTTGTCACCACTGCATAGGTATTGTTAAATCCGTATAGACCAATCCATGTCATATCAAACTCTTTTTCATACTCTTCCTGAAGCTTGCTTAACATTTCTTCATCACTGACTTCTCCCGCTTCATGTCCAAGTACCATGATCCACCCACTGGAGGTATATTCCGGATACAGATCAAACTCTCTCTTTTCCATCGCCGGCTGGATATTGCTTGTACCACCACCGATTCCCTTGGTAAGCTCCACTTCATACCCTGTCTGTTCCTCGATCAGCTGTGTCAGCATCTCTCCTAAGATATACTGCTCTGTCATCGGTTTTGTCGCAATTTTAATCGGTTCTTCTTTCTCTTTTGCGCATCCCGCAATCCCAACTACCATGGCACCTGCCAATAAAACTGCTGCTATCTTTTTTACTTTCATATACTGTTTCCTTTCTTCATTCGTTTTTCTAATATACCCAGTAAAAAATCACAGATCAACGCGATCAATGCAATCAGAAAACTGCCGCAAAACGTCATTGCTGTATCATAAATCGTAATTCCTCTGTAAATCGCAACCCCCAGACCACCGGCTCCGATAAACGATGCGATGGCCGCAACAGAAATTGTCATTACGACCATATTTCTGACACCTGCTATGATCACGCCCATTGCCAACGGCAGTTTGATCTTCCACATGATCTGCATCCTGGTACTTCCCATCGCCTCTGCTGCCAGAATGATTTCTTCACTGACCCCTTTGATTCCTGCATAGGTATTTCTCACCATAGGCATGATCCCGTAAATCGTCAACGCTGCAACCGCCGTTGTATTTCCGATTCCCAAAAACGGAATCAGCATTCCCAAAAGCGAAATCGAAGGTATGGTATAAAATACATTGGCAACTCCCAGAACCGGCCCCGCTGCTTTTTCATGCTCTGAAATCCAGATACCAAGCAGCAGCCCAATGCTGCCCGCACACAGAATTGCTACCAGTGACAATCCAATATGCGCTGCGATCAACTCTAAAAACCAGTCTTTTCTTTCCACATACAACTGGATAACTTCTTTCAAAAAACTCACTTGTGCTTCTCCTTTGTATTATTTCTCTCGGCAGATAGATATTGCTATTATAAAGCAGGACCCGGAATTTTTCCACAAATAATTTTGGCACAGGAAAATCCTGTGCCAAAATCACCTCACATCTTTTATTAAATATCTTTTGCAATCTCATATGCTGCCCAAATTGCATCCATCACATTGGTCGGCCGTTTTGCATCTCCGATCAGATAAACATGATCTCATGTTTCATTTCCATTCCCTGCCGTCCGGAATTTCACCACTACGCCTTAAGAATCTTTTCTACCGTTTTTGCAACTCCGTCTTCATCATTTGAATATTCTGTTACTCGATACGCAAATTGTTTTAAAGCATCAACCCCATTTATCATTGCATAAGAACATGGAAATTCCTGAAACATAGATATATCATTTTCACCATCTCCAAACACGACTACTTCTTCTGGTAAAAATCCAAAATGCTTCATCGCTTGCTTCAACATAATTCCTTTTTTTGCTTTTTGAGAGGTCACTTCCATATTATTTTCAAAAGAGGAAAGAACAGACAAGCCACTAGCGTCATAAATTTGTTGCTTTATTCTTCTGATTTTAGGAATATCATCACAGAAAACCAATATTTTACGAATATTATGTTTTTCTTCAAATAATTTCTCGTATCCATCCTCCAAATAATCCGAATACTCTGCTAATTCCATCGTAGTTGTATAATCTCCCCGATCTGTATTGATTTCAAATCCAAGATTTTCACGATGAAGCTTTTCACATACAAACCTTGCTAAATCCGTATCTATATTTTCAGACTTAATCAAATTTCCATTTGTATCTCGAAATTCAGCCCCGTTCATTAATATATAATCGCAGCTAAGACCGTAATTCTCCATAATTAGTCGGGCACCTCTATCTGATCTTCCTGTTACAGTCACCCAACGTATTCCGCTGGCCTGTGCTTCTTTTATAATTTTAATCGTATATTCTGAGATAGACCAATCCTTTCGCAATAGTGTTCCATCCAGATCACTTGCAATCATTCGAATCATCTGCTTTACTCCTTCTGCATATCTTGTAGCAAATACTCTTGAATGTCCTTTAAGTTTTCCTCATTCATTAGATAATCCACATATATTACTTTTGTTTTTTTCGATAAATTTACATTATAAACACGAGCAGTAGAAATTAATAAATCAACTGGGAGTGGATTTAATCTGTACTCTGCCAGCGACATTTTATTCAAAATCTCAATCCTATCTCCGCAATAATCATTAATACGACGCATCATATTGTCTGCAATACTTTCTCCGATATCACACAAAACAACTGCTTTCAATCGTCTTTCATAATATGCACGCAGGTAAATTGCAATGTAACACAATTCATGAATATTTGCCTTTATATGATATTTTTCTTCCAGTATTTTATTCAATTCATCTGCTGCTTCAACATCCCTTTCATAAGAATTCAAAATATCTTCCAACACTGGATTGGTCTCAAAATACCCTTGTTGAATACGCTTTATCATCTTCATGATATGTACAGACAATCTTGATAGCAGCTCTGGATTATTCTGATAATCCGTGTGAAATCTTCTATCAACTCTGTCTAAAAATCCATCTGTAATTAAAAGATATTCCTCTGGTATATGATAATCTTTTCCTAATACATATAGCACTCTTTTTGCACTGAGACATTCTTCAAGAAACAATTGATCCCGACCCCCTACATGATATCCCATTTCGCAAAGAACCGCGCATATCGATTCGACACATGCATTCTCACAGCTGATATCATCCATCTGTTCTTCAAGAACAAACTGTTTATCAGTTCTCATCAAACTGATAAAAATATCAAGAGCAAATCCTTCTATTGCTTTATCAATCAATCGATACCCGTGTTCTGAGAGAATTTGGGGCAATTGATGATACAGCAAAATATAATCCTCATACTTCTCGCTGCCGAACAAAAAAGTAATCACACGCTCCATTAGGATTGAGCCATAAGTCCGATAGATCGGAA